>Ga0302292_1000284_pt1 | contig 35743 bp, 36 predicted proteins | sample III_Fen_N2_1_FD_194553 | JGI IMG/M metagenome (GOLD analysis project Ga0302292, IMG submission 194553) | Peat permafrost microbial communities from Stordalen Mire near Abisko, Sweden - III_Fen_N2_1 | ecosystem: Environmental > Terrestrial > Soil > Wetlands > Permafrost | place: Sweden: Abisko...
CCCATTACTTTTATCTATCATACCATAATTTCTTTGAGCAGATCTTTCAGGGCCTTTGTTAAAAACATTTTGAGTATATCTTAAAGCAATTTCTTTTGTTTTATCGGTAGAATCATTATCAACAACAATAACTTCAATATTTTTATAAGATTGCTCTAATATTGATTTAATACAGTTTTCTATGTTTTTCTCCTCATTTTTAGTTGTAATAGTAACAGAAACTAATTGATTCATATCATTTATATTATTAATCGTTTTTCCCAATTCCAAGCATCTTGTATTATTTTTTCTATATCATATTTTGCTTTCCAGTTTAATGTTGAGTTGGCTTTTTTTGGATCAGCTATAAGTTCATCTGGATCGCCTTCTCTTCTTTTTTCTATTTTTACACTAAAATCAATACCAGTAACTCTTTTTGATGTTTCAATAATATCTTTTACAGAAACGCCAACGCCTGTTCCTAAATTAAAAAAATCAGTTTTAAATTCCTCATTATCTAATAAAGTTAATGCTTTATAGTGTGCGTCTGCTAAATCTATAACATGTATATAATCTCTTATGCATGTTCCATCTTTAGTTTTGTAATCATCACCAAAGATTGAAATATATTCTCTAAATCCTTTTGCGGCTTGCAATACTAATGGTATTAAATGAGTTTCTGGGTCATGCAATTCTCCAATACCAAAACCAGATCCACAAGCATTAAAATATCTAAGTCTCACAGACTTTACATCATATATTTTAGAATACCATTCCAAAATTTTCTCAAACATTAATTTACTTTCGCCATATGGATTTATTGGTTTTTGTATACATTTTTCAGAAATTGGATTTTCATTAGGGATTCCATATGTTGCACATGTAGATGAAAATATAATTTTCTTACAACCGCCATTAAGCATCGCTTCAAGTAAATTAAGTCCACCAACTATGTTATTTTCAAAATATTTACCAGGATTTTTCATTGATTCACCAACATAAGCATAAGCAGCAAAATGTATAACATAATCTATCTTATTTTCTTCAAATACGCTATTTATTTGAGTTTTATTGAGTAAATCCCCTTCAATAAAATTAATATCCATTGGTAAGAATTCTTTATGACCATAAACTAAATTATCAAATACAAAAATATTAGAAGGTTTTATCTCTTGTGATATTAAATAATGTACAGTATGTGATCCTATGTAACCAGCACCACCAGTTATTAATATGTTTGGCATATTTTTTGTTTTTTAAAAAAATCAATACAAAAATTCTACCCTTATTTAACCATAAAATCAATGCCAAAAACAAAAAAAGAGAAAAAATACAAAAATACAAAAAGAGAGAAAATTTAGATATTTTTATTTAATATAAAACAAAATTTAAAAAAGTTAATATAGAATTAATGTGAAAGTTAATACTCTATATTTTAAAGTTTGATATATTTCTAAAATATTAAACTAATTATGAAATATATGGAAAAAGAATTTTTAGATTGGCATAATAAAAAGTCTGAGTTAAATAAAAAAGAACATAATGTATTTTTCCATGAAAGAGAAATATGGTTTTGCTATTTAGGTTTAAATATTGGTTATGAGCAAAATGGAGATAATAAATCTTTTTTAAGACCAGTTTTAATATTGAAAAAATTTAATGATAGATTATTTTTTGGAATACCATTAACTTCTTCAAAGAAGCAAGAAAACAAATTCTATCATAAATTTAGTTATGTAAAAGATGTAGAAAGTACGGCAATATTGTCACAATTAAAAATAATAGACAGTAAAAGATTGAAGTATTTAAATGGATATATAGAAAAAGAAGATTTTAAAATAATAAAAGAAAAACTACATAAATTAATTACGTAGTTTTTCATATTTTACCCTACTAGAATTAACTAGAGGGAGGGCCGAAGCCATTGTTACAAACTTTTATATTTGTATCTAAATTATATCAAAAAATAAAAATCAGTCAAATTATTTCTTAAAATCAATCAAATGTCCTAAAACCTTAAAAGCAGCTTTAAACAAGAATTTAACATCATCAAAACTTCTAATACTTGTTAATTTTTTTAAAATAAATTTAGGAGTAATAAATGATTTATATAAACCTTGAGTTAGCTCTTTAACATTTTCAGTAGTTAATTCACATTTCATAACCTGTTCCCTTTGATCAAATCTATCGTAATCAGTAAAATTTAAAAGATTATTTTCTTTACAATAATTATATAAAGAAGTTCCAGGATAAGGAATTAAAACAGTAGCTTGTAACGTGTTTACATAATCTTTTTTAAACAAATCCGCAGCTAGATCAACAGTTCTTTTAGCATCTTCATATTTTTCCCACGGATAGCCAATCATAGTAGTAATATGTGGTTCTAAGCCAGCTTCTTTACATATTTTTAAACCAGGTTCTATTTCTTCAATCTTTAAATTTTTATCAATTTTATTTAATGTTTCTTGATTAGCAGATTCTAATCCAAATAAAACAAATCTAAATCCAGCTCTTTTCATTAATTTCCATATTTCAGGATCTTTAATACCATTAATTCTCATATTACAACTCATTGTAATTTTTGTATTATATCCTTTTTCTATCATGCCATTACAAAAATCCAAAAGCCATTGTCCTATTGGTAAAGACCCAGAATCTTCCATTATTTCTTTGACCCCCAAATCTATTAAATGACCAACTTCTTCTAAGGCTAATTTTGCAGACCTAGTTCTAAAATTAACACCAGGAAACAAAGTGGTCCAAGAACAAAAAGTACATCTACCCCACCAGCAATCTCTACCACTCATCATATAAGTTCCAGGAGTAAATTTAAAGTTACCATTTTTAAAAGCATACAACTTCCATTTAGTAAGTTCCCTATCAATCATTGGAAGAATGTCTAAATTATGCAAATGATAGTCTTGTTTAATTCCAGTATTTTTTATAACTAAATTATCAAAACCACTATCAACCCAATTGATTTCTTCATTTTTTAAATCATTATTCCAAACTCCAGATTCTCTAAAATACCATCCAGGTTCTAAATTGCCTTTATTTTCTAAGAAATTAACTAAATTTAAAACACCAAAATCATAATCACCGCCAGATAAAACATAATCAACTTTAGAATATTTTAAACTTTCTTCCGGAAAAGCAGTGGCATGATCACCAACTAAAACTATTTTTATTTCTGGTTTTAATTCTTTTAGTTTGTTGATAATTCTCCAATGTCTCTTTATAACAGGAGTTTTGCTTTCAAATACAATAATATCAGGATTTTCTATCAAAAGTCTTTTTTCCCATTCTTCATAATTTAATCCTTCTGCTATTGCATCATCCCAAAAAACTTCATAACCATTTTGTTTTAATAAAGTCGCTGTGTATGCAGGAATTACAGGATAAATATAAGTTGGACTATTAAACCATTGAAATTGACGATTTTGTCCCAAAAGAGCTATACCTTTTTCAGATTCAAGAGACGGATAAGAAATTGCTATTTTCATTTCAGTAATTTAATTTTTTAATTTATCAGATCTTAACTTACTTTTTAATTCTTTTGTAAATAAGAATCCTTTAATAAAGTTAAAACCATATATTAGATGAGTAAAGAAAATATAATATATAGCATTCAAACATATTAACACGTTTTTTTCATATTTATAAATATCAAAAAATGCTTTTATTAATGCTAAAACATATAAAATATAGCCGAAAGAATATAATATTAATAAAATATTATTAAAAAATATTGAAAATATTCCACTAATAACAAATAAGCAGAAAGCACTAGGAATAAAATATTTTAATTTAAAAGATGTTTCAGGATATTTTTTAGCAAAAAACCCTCTATGTAAACCATATTGTCCAACTTGTTTTAAGTGCTTTTTAAAACCACTTCTTCTATGATGATAAACAATTAAATATGGATCATAAAGAATCTTTCCGCCAGTTTTAATAATATCAAGACAAAGTAGAGTATCTTCACCAGGCCAGTATTTACTATTAAATCCGTTAATATTAGTAAAAACATTTTTTCTAACAGATAGATTAACGGATGGCCAATCATTTACAATTTTTTTTATTCCAATAGATATATATCTTTCAGGATTTCCACCTGATAAAGAGCTTAAAAAAACAGCTCCGGAAACCTTTTGCCAAAAATCATCATTTTTTGGAGTAATAGCTGGTCCGCCAACTGCAGCAACATTATTATCTTCAAAGTCTCTATCTAATAAATCTAACAAATTTTTTTCTGGGTATGCATCATCATCAATAAAAATTAAAATCTCACCAATAGCATCTTTAATAGCTAAAGTTCTTTTTTCTGCTGGGCCACATTTTCCACTAGCAATTTGTTTTGTTTTTAAAGCATTAAAATTATTATCGACTTCATCTGGGTAAATAATAATTTCAAAATCATCCCTATCTATTTCTAGTATTTTAGGGATAGATTCTCTAATATAGTTATTGATTTCCTTAACAGGAATTATAAAAGAATATTTTATCATAAAACAAATATACATTTTTTTTATGATAAAATCAATCTAATTCGTTTGACTTTTCAGTTAAAAATGATAGCTTGTAATATGTACTTTATAAATTATATTAATTAGGAGGACATAAAATGTCTGGAAAGAAAATACTTATCACTGGTGGAGCAGGATTTGTTGGTTCACATTTGTGTGAAAAATTATTAAATGAAGGCAACGAAATTATTTGTTTGGATAATCTTCAAACATGCAACAAAGAAAATATCGCCAAATTACTTCCAAATCCGAATTTTACATTTGAATTACATGATGTAACAATTCCTTTTTGGACACGGGTTGATGAAATATATAACCTTGCCTGTCCAGCTTCTCCTGTCCATTATCAATTCAATCCAGTTAAAACAATCAAAACATCTGTTATTGGTGCTATTAACATGCTTGATCTAGCTCGGGATAATGATGCAAAAATTTTACAAGCCTCAACATCTGAAATATATGGAGATCCAAGTATTCACCCACAACCAGAATCATATTGGGGTAATGTGAATACTATTGGAATAAGATCTTGTTATGACGAAGGAAAAAGATGTTCAGAAACTCTGTTTTTTGATTACAAAAGACAGTTTGATACAAAGATCAGAGTAATAAGAATATTCAACACCTACGGCCCAAGAATGGCCTTAAATGATGGAAGAGTCGTTTCAAATTTTATTATACAAGCATTGAAAAATGAAGATATAACAATATTTGGAACCGGAGAGCAAACAAGATCTTTCCAGTATGTTGACGATCTTATCGATGGAATGATAAAAATGATGAATAATGAAAATAATTTTATTGGTCCAGTAAATATTGGTAATCCAGGAGAATTTACAATGAAAGAATTGGCAGAAATGATTTTAAAGCTAATTCCGAAAAGTAAAAGCAAAATTGTTTATAAAGATCTTCCAAAGGATGATCCAAAACAAAGAAAGCCAGATATAACTCTTGCAAAAAAAGAGTTAGACTGGGAACCTAAAATCCACCTTGAAGAAGGTTTGAAAAAAACTATTGAATACTTTAGAAGTAAAGTATAAACAAAAAAAGACCTAGTATATTAGTATATTAGGTCTATTTTATTCTATTGAAAATGTATGCAAAATAAAAAATCCCCCTTCTTTTGCAAAGGGAGACATGAAGATAAAATCAAACTTTTTCCCTGGCAAATGCTTTTGTAATTCTCTTGCTCAGGTCTTCAATCTTTCTCTTATAGGTATTAGTTGGATATCTCTTTTTTTCCATTTCTTCAACGGAAGAATAAAGATCCAACAATCTTTTTAAGTTTTTTATCAAAGCAAAACAATAATTGTATTGCGTATTGAATTTACTTAAATCAGGAACAAATTCATCTGGTTGCTCTGATTTTCGCATCTTTTCTATTATTCTATTTCTGGATTCGCTTATTTTATTTATCTTTTTTTTAAAGCTGACAAGATGCTCTGATGCATCATTCTTGGTAATTCCTCCCATGATAATTCCCTCCTATTGGTTTTATCATTAGTGGGCATTATTGAGATCGCCCCTCTTGCATTCTCGTCGATATGAAAGTCGTGTTCCATACATGCCAATCTTGAAAGTAGTCCAAACTTGAAGATGGCATACAAATACTCGTTCATTTTTGGAATTACGGAACCAGGGATTCCATATATTTCATAAATATAACCATTTTTTTCAATATGTACAGCCTTGTTGTTTATTTTGCACAATATTTTGTTAATAAGCTTGGTTACATTTCCATATCTTTCTGCAAATATAATTCCGGTAACAATAGTGTGAATTATTTTGAAAATCACAAAACCAAATATGTAAAATATCCAGACTGCTATAATTGCTAAAATTAAGTAGCAATCTCCTATTGCATAGGAAAATATAGCATATCCTACCCCGCCGGTTTTATACATATTATATAGCCTTTCGTTAGTAATACTAAAAACGAAAGATCCATAAATAGCAATAACCGGAAAATGAATCAAAAAGGCAGTAAGTGCCTTTTTCTTATTTCTTCTGACAAAACGAACAATTTCATCAAACAACATATCGTCTCCTCTATTTGTATTTTAAAGTGCTATAGTAAACATTAAATTACCACTTTTAACCTAAAAAGTCAAGTTATCTTCTTTTTCTTATTATGTATAGAGGTCTATTTTTAACTTCATTTTCAATATTGGCAATATAAAGAGCAATAAGTCCGAGTGAACTTAAAACTATACCAATTAAAAACGCATTAAATATCGCAAGTAATGCTGGTCCTGTAAAGCTTAGAGCGAATGAGTTGTTTATAAAATATCTACCAATAAAAATAAATAATCCAAGTCCACCAAAAAATACAGTAATAAAAATTCCTAAATAGCCAGTTATTTTTAAAGGAAAAAGACTATGAGAAACAAAACTGTTCAAGGCTAATTTTATAAGTTTAATAACATTATAACTTGCTTGTCCGAATTTTCTTGGATTAGCATTAAAATGAATATATTCTTTTTTAAATCCAAGCCAATCTATTAAAGCTCTAGTCATTCTCTTTCTTTCAGTAAATCTTAAAAACGCTTCAACGACTGATTTATCTATAATTCTAAAATCTGTAGCACGAGGAGTTATTTTTGTATCAGAAATTTTATTCATTATAGAATAATATAGTTTAGAGCCAAATTTTTTAATAACTCCCTCCCCTTTGTTAGCTTCTCTAATACCAATAACAACATCAAAACCCTCTTCCCATTCAGTAATAAAATTAGGAATAAGTTCTATCGGATGTTGAAGGTCGGCATCAATCATTAAACATGCGTCACCACTAGCATTTTCAATACCAGCTGTTAATGCAATTTCTTTTCCAAAGTTACGAGCAAAATCTAATATTTTAATATTAATATTAGATTTATTATTATCTTCAAGTTTGTATAGCTTATCAATAGAAGCATCAGTACTTCCATCATTTACAAAAATAAGCTCAAAAGAATAATTATCTTTTAATTTTTCATTTATTTTTAAGAATTCTTCAAAAAATAAAGGGATATTTTCTTTTTCATTGTATATTGGAACTATTACAGATATTAATTTCATATTAAAAATCATAAATTAAGTAATATTTAGATCTTACGATATATATTGAAATAATTCAATAAAAAAATAAAGACGCATCAGCTTTTGCTTTTGCGTCTATTTGTTATTTTCTAATTCCTTTTAAGATTTTTCTTATCATTTCTATTTGTTCCTCAGGAAGTTGTTCATCTTTGCAGATAATATCTGTTATGTATAGCTTTAGTTCTTCTTTATCTTCTGCCCATTCGTTATACAATCTGATAGTAGTGCTAAAAAAAAGATAATCCTCATTAAATATAAATATCAAAAGGAAGTGTGTAATGATATCCCTTTTTTTATAATTATTTTTAAAATCAAATCTATCATGCATACTGAGTTCTGGGTTAAAAAATGGTGTTTTATATCTTTTACCCGTTTCGTAGTATCTTTCAAGCTCTTCTTTTGGGGAAAGTGATGTTCTATCTGCTAATCTAAAAATATCAATTACATGATTCATTCTTACTTCTTTTTCAACCCCATTGCTAATATTAAGATTAAACCAATCATGTTTTTCTATGCAAAGCAGAACCATCGATTTAATAAAACCATCTTCCCCAATATTATTCTGATAAAAAACATTATTAGCTATTTCTTTGCTTATACGTTTATGTTCAATACCACTTGCTCCATAAAAACGGCTTATATCATGAAAAATTGCTGCCCATTTTTGAATATTTATATATTCCGTTTTGTCTATTTTTGATTTATGATCCTCTTCTCTTATTGAGTAAATTATTTCTCTGCTTCTTTTGTAAACATTAATAGAATGAGTATATCCATGATCAGAATTTGTAAAAAATTCATCAATAGCATTTGTTGTATCTTTAACAAAGTCTCCGGTATAGTCTTTCAGATTTTCTTTTTCTGTATGATAAAAATCGCTACCAGATTTAAAAATATCATAATTTGCGATATCTAGAATTGCTTTCAATAGAAAATCGTGATTTATTTCTTTGATGTCCATCGAAAAATTTATGTACATAAATAACTCCTTTTTTCACAATTGTCGTCACATAATACATTAAAACATCAAAAAAGTAAATAAAAGTAATTATTTATTTTTTAAAATATTCTTTAAAAATATCTCTAGCAATAGGTAATGCAGTAGTGGAACCTTCTCCACCGTTTTCAACTAAGACAGTAATAACTATTTCAGGATTATCAAAAGGAGCAAATCCTGTAAATAAAGCATTTAGAGCAGTTTTGTTAGCAATTTCAGCAGTACCAGTTTTACCAGCAGCATCTATGTTTAAAGCTCTAAGCCCTCTACATGTTCCATTTTTTGCATCATCAACACATAGCTTCATAGAATCCCTAATGATTTTAGTAGTGTCTGTTGATATTATATTTGATAAATAGGTATTTCTTTCAATCTTAGAAACAAAATTATTATTTTCATCAAGTATTTCATCAACTATTCTAGGTTCATAACTAGTACCATTATTTGCAAAATAACTTGTATACATAGCAATTTGCATAGGTGTTAGAAGTAAATCACCTTGCCCAATAGAAGTATTATAAGTATTTCCAAGCGTCCAAACCTCGTTTCTAGTTGTGTTTTTCCATTCTGGGCTAGGAATAAAACCAGAAACTTCATAAGGCAAATCTATATTTGTTTTTTGATCTAGTTTAAATTTTTTAAAATATTCAATCATTTTATCAATTCCAAGTCCTTTAAATTTATCAAAACCACCACCAACATAATAAAAATAAATATCAGATGATTGAGCAAGTGCACTATAAATATTCATATTTCCAAGACCTGATAATTGCCATCCCTTGAAAAGATAAGTTATATCAAGTCCATATTTATTTTTAATAGCAATTTTACCAAGATCACTAATAATAGTACTTGTTGTAATAATGCCTTCTTCTAGACCAGTAGCACCCATTATAAGTTTAAAAGTAGATGCTGGAGGATATTTACCGCTTATAGCTCTATTAAAAAGAGGCTTATCCTCGCTTGTAAAATATTCGTTTATTTTTTCAGAATTTTTGAAAGAAAAATCATTTGAATTATATGCCGGAAGACTAACCAGTCCAAGTATTGCACCATTTTTAGGATTCATAGCAATAGCCGTTCCACTTTTTAAATTGTTTTTAGTAAGTGACGCTTGCAATATTTCTTCCATTTTTTTTTGGAAATTATAATCAATAGAAAGTTTTAAATTATTACCAGACTGTTGATTAATTTCATTTATCGTTTTTATTTCCTTTCCTATACTATTAACTTCAATTTGTTTTGTTCCAGAAGTCCCCTTTAATTTATCTTCATAAAATAATTCTAATCCAGATTTTCCAATATTATCATTTAATTTATAATCAGGATATTTGGATATTTCTGCATCAGTTAATTTTCCAACATATCCAATAATACTAGACATAGATTGTACGTCAGAATTCTCATATTCCCTTTTGAAATAAGGCTCAATAAGAAGGCCACTAGTATTATTTATATCTAATTTAACTTTAGATATTTGATTTATGTCGTTAATTTCCGTAATAAAAACTTTTTTATAAGATCTAGAATATTTAATCTTATTTAATATATTATCATCTAAATTTAGTATGTTTTTTAATTCATATTTTAATTCATTTAGTGCATTTTCATCTTTAGGAATATCATAAGGAACATAATATAAATAATATATAGGAATATTACTAACTAATTTCTTATAGTTTTTATCGAAAATAATACCTCTTTGAGATTTTATTTCTATATTTCTAATTCTATTTCCATCAGAAAGTCTTAAATAATAATTATTTTTAACTATTTGTAATTGATAAACTCTTAAAATTAAAATAATTAAAGATAAAATAATAAAAATAAAAAAAGCCAAGATCTTTTGTCTTTTTATTTTATTTTTTGCAAATAAAAATTTATCAGAAGATGGGGCTATATTGTCACCTTCTATACTTCTTTCAGAATAATCTTCTATACTTTCATTTAATATTTCTGAATCTTTTGTTGTTACGTTTTCAATCTCCGACCAAAAATTCATAATTAATATATTTTATATCAGGCTTAAAAATAAATAATATAAATACTGAATAAATAATTTCAAAAATTATAGAAATTAAAAATTCAAGATTTATATTAGGGATAACAGTGTTTTTATAATAAAAATAATTAAATAAAAACAATATTACATAAAATGTAACCTTAAAAGAAATAACGGAAGTCACAACAAGTAATGCAAATCTATAATATCCAGTTATAAATAATGGCCCTTTATTAAGATAGAATATTATAATTGCAGAAATTAAATAAGTTGGAATTAAGATAAAAATATTATAATTAGAATATATTCCACTTAAAAACGCTATTATAAATATAGGAAGAATAATCTTTTTAATATTCTTTGTACTTACACATATTAATATAGATAATATCAAAAAAATATTTATAGAAGAAAGAAATAATACGCTAGAAGAATTTAAAAAGCCAAATTGAAAAGCTATTATTGACAATAAAAAAGTCAAAAGAATAAAATAATTATTAAATTTTGAAATAATATTAATCATTAATTTGGTATTATGACACTCACTACTCTGAAATTTTCAAAAGGAATCACAGGTGAAACAATAACGTCTTGAAAAAAGTCAGATGGTTTATATTCTATTTTTGAAACCTTTCCTATTATTAATCCAGACGGAACATTATTTTCTATCCCACTTGTAACTACTAAATCGTCATTTTGTATAGGCTCTTTTATTGATACGTAATTAAATTTAAAATTTAACCCATAATTTCCATTTATAATACCTATACTATGATCATACCCAGATATCGTAGCAGCTATTTCACTTGATTTGTCTATAGTTAATAAAACAATAGAAGTATTGCTATCTACTTTTTTAATTTTTCCTATTAATAATCCATTTTTAAAAACAACAGGATAACCAACTTCTACTCCATCTTTCTCTCCTATGTTTATGGTTATAGTGTTATTAATTTCTTTATTTATCGTTAATATTTTTGCAAATTTATAATTATAATTTTTTACAAAATCAATACTTTCATTAATTATCTCATTTTCTTTATTTTTTTCTGTAATAGAATTTATCTTATAAATAAGATCTTCATTCTCTTGTATTAATATTTCGTTTTCTTTTGATATATTAGATATATTAGAGATAATGTTTATTTTTTTATTAGCATAAGAAGATATAGAATTTAAATTAGAAGTAATATTATTTGATAAACTTCTAATAAAATTTGATGGAAAACTAAAAACATTAAACTTCAAAAATATAAAAGAAGTAATTAAAATAATAATTCCTAAAACTAAAAATATTTTTTTCATACTAGTTCATTTTAGTGCAGATGTCTTTATATTTATTCATATCACCTAAAACTATCCCTATACCTCTTATAGAGCTCATAGAAGGATCATCTGCTGTGTAAGTAGTTATCTTAGTCTGCTTAGCTATTTTTTCTTTTAAACCATCAATTAAAGATCCACCACCAGAAAGAATGATTCCTTTTTCGTATATGTCATTTAGTATTTCAGGAGGAGTAGCCTCAAGCACAAACTCAATATTTGCAACTATAGTATCTATGCTTTTATCTATAGCGTTTGATATATCTATATTTGTGACAATAATCTCTTTTGGCATTCCAGTTGCTAAATCTCTACCTTTAACCTTTATTCTTTTTTCTTTATTTTCAATAGCAGTTCCTATATTTTTCTTTATATTTTCAGCAGTAGTCTCGCCTATTAATATACTAAATTTATCTCTTATATAAGAAATAATATTTTGATCCATACTCTTACTTCCAAAAGGTATAGATTTATAAGCCATTATGCCTCCCGTAGATATTGTTGCTATCTCGGTTCTGCCGGCTCCGAATTCAACAACAAAATTACCTATAGAATCCAATATCTTTAGTCTATTTCCTATTGCAGTTGCTATACATTTATCTATTGTGTAAATATTTTTAATACCAGTAGCAAGAATTACATCATCAACAGCTTTTCTTTCAACTTCAGTAATATCAAGTGGTATAGAAATTAATGCTTGAGAATTTAAAAAATTACCATAATCTCTTCTGATTTTTTTCATGAAATAATCAATCATTTTTTCTGTAGCCTCAAAATTTGAAATAACCCCATTTTCTATGGGTTTTATAATATCTATATAGCTAGGCACTCTTCCTATCATCTCTTTAGCTTTTTGACCTATAGCAATTACTTGATTGTTTTTTGTATTAATAGAAATAACGGTAGGTTCATTTAGAACTACTCCTTTTTTATCAAGATATATAACTATTTTATCAGTTCCTATATCTATTCCTATTCCTTGTGGTTTGAATAAATTTGAGAAAAACATTTGTTCGGTTTTTTATTAAATAAATTGGTATTTTATACCTAAATTGTAATGTATTTTCAGAAAAATACAATCAATTTAAAATGCGCCAATCATAGGAAAATAAAATAATATTCCCCACTTAGGAGGAATATTATTATTAAATAAATTCAGAAATATCTTTTAATTCTGTTTTGTTGTCTTTTCTAGTTTTAAATTCAATTTTATTTTCAACTAAATTTCTTTCACCTACTATTATTATTTTTGGACAACCTATTAAATCAGCATCTTTTAATTTTGTTCCAGCAGATTCATTTCTATCATCAAATAATACTTCTAATCCTTTATTTTCTAAATTCTTGTAAATTTCATTTGCTTTTTTAATAGTTTCTTCAGAATTTCCAAGAACAACTATTTCATATTCAAACGGAGCAATAGATTCTGGCCAAATAATACCATTATCATCATGAGAAATCTCAACAACAGCACCTAATACTCTTGATGGCCCCATTCCATAGCATCCCATTATAACTAATTTTTTTGTATTATCTTGATCTACAAAATTTAAATCAAAAGCGCTACTAAATTTTGTACCTAATTTAAAGATATTTCCTACTTCAATAGCTTTTTTAACTATAAAATTAGAATTATTACATTCAGGACAAGTTTTTTGTTCTTCAATAATTTCTTTATTTATAGCACAATGACAAGCTTCACAAATAGAAATTTCATCTTCTCCAGCGTCTGTAACTGTTTGGAATTCTTCAGAATATTTTGAAAAAGCTCCGCCAGCAGCATATGTAGGATAAGTAAATTCTCCTAATCCTATTCTATCGTATATTCTAATATAAGCTTGCTTAACTTTTTCATAGTAAGTAATAAGGTCTTCTTCTGTAGTATGGAAAGAATATAAATCTTTCATTCTAAATTCTCTCCCTCTTAATATTCCAGACTTAGCTCTTTCTTCATTTCTAAATTTAGTTTGAATTTGATAAATAGCAAGAGGTAGATCTTTATAAGAATTTATAAACTGTTTAGCAAGAGGAGTCACCATCTCTTCATGAGTTGCCCCAAGAGCGTATTCGCTCACCTTACCTTCTAATTTAAATAAAGCATCAAAAGTATCCCATCTATCTGTTTGTACCCAGTTTTGTTTAGGAGTAAGTCCATTCATAAGAACTTCTTGGCCACCAATAGCATCCATTTCTTCTCTTATAATGTTTTCAATTTTATTTAGAACTTTAAGACCAAGCGGTAAAAATGAATATATACCCGCAGCTTCTTTTCTAATATAACAAGATTGCAAAAGTAATTTCGCATTTAATGATACTTCATCTGCTGGTAAATTTTTTTGTGTTTTGTATAGTAGTTTTGAAAATAACATAGATTGTCTTTATTATTTATTATTCTATATAATATTAATCTATTTCTCTAAAAAAATACATATTGACAAATATATAAAATAAATGCTCAATATGTAAATTAGTTTTAAAATAAAAAATCAGACAATTTACCACTTGGGTTTTATTTGTCTGATCGTCGGTTGATAAACTTGCTTATAAAAAACTCTGGATGAGATTTTTTATTTTTATACCCTTATTGCACCAACACGGCAATAGGTAAAGCATAAATCTTTTTAGGGATTAGTTTATTTTTTCTTCAACTTTATCATTTGCACCAACACGGCAAGAAAAGTAGAAGTATTGCTCAACTAAAACTGTTTTTTCTTTTTATCCTGCGCCAACACGGCAAGAGTTAAAAAGGTTTAGTCTTACAAACAACCCGATTTTTTTATGAGCGGAGTCTTACTCCACCAGATTATGGATCTCGTTATTTTAGCTACGAGATTGGTTAATACCATCATCACTCATAAAAAATCTAATTTATTTTAACATATTTATTGAATATTGTAAAGCATGTATTGACACTAATATAAAAAAGTTGTTTAATATAATAGCAATAAAAGGGAGGCTTTTATGATTTTTGATGGATTAAGTGGAATATTTTTATCTTCTAGCAAAAAGAAGACAATGAAAATTCTGGAAACAATCAAAGAGAAAAATCCAGATATTTATGACCAAATAATGGATTTGTTGAAGTCCATTGATCATTTCGAGTTCAAAAGCGAAAAATTTCAATGTGATTTTGAAAAATTAAAAAAGCATGTTTTAGCTTTGAATTACAAAGAGCAAGACGCTAAGCAATTAGTAGTATTCTCTCTCTTCTGTAATATTAGCTAAAAACAAAAAAGCGAGCACAAAGTTGTGACTCGCTTATTTTATTTATTATTTTAATATATAACTTCCAACATCTTTAAATGTTACAACGACAAGTAATAGCATAAGAAGTAGAAATCCAATACCATTTGCAATAAGTTCAAACTTTTCGTTAAGTGGACCGCCTTTTATTTTTTCAATAGCTAGAAATAGTAATCTTCCACCATCAAGAGCTGGGAAAGGAATAATATTTATAATAGCTAAATTCAAAGATATTTGAGCAATTATGTATAAAACATAAGAAATTCCTTGCTTCATAGCCTCCCCTGTTATAAAGGTAATTCCTATAGGACCAGATAATCCTTCAGGAAGACCATGTCCAGAAAAAATACTTCCCATCATACTGCCTAATCCCTTAAACATTTCAACAATGAATAATCCAGTTGTTTGGAATGTTTTAGGTATAGCTTGTAATGGATTATAGCTTATAACAGCTATTTGAGCTAAGTCTATTCCAAATATTTCTTTATTAAGATCTTTATTAAATTCTTTATTAAGACCAATAATCTGTTTTTCTTTTCCAGAAGAATCTTTTAATAATAAATTCACTCCATTAGAATTTTGTAAAGTTTGATTTATTAAATCAGCTTTAACTATTTTTTGACCATTAATACTTATCAAATCATCGCCAGATTTTATTCCAGCTCTAAAAGCAGCAGAATCAGGTAAAACAGATCTTATAAGAATTCTTTCATTTGAGAATTTAGCTCCGTTATAGTTTTGATTTGGATTAATAACGTCAGGCATTCCAACTATAAGACCTATATAAATCAATACAACAGCAAATATAAGATTCATAAGTACTCCAGCAGATAAAACTACAGCTCTTTGCCATATTTTTTTAGAACCAAAAGAATCGTTATCTATTTTGATTCCCTCTTCTGTATTTTTTCTCTCTTTTTCTTCTTGTTCTCCATCTTCTCCTTTTATTTTACAAAAACCACCAACAAGTATACATCTTATAGAATAAAGTATCCCTGTTTTTTTACTAGTATATTTAAAAATAATAGGTCCCATTCCAATAGCAAATTCTTCAACTTTCATTCCAAATTTTCTAGCAGTAGCATAATGACCAAGTTCATGGATAGTTACTAGAAAAGATATAATTAATAAAACAACAATAATAGTTAGAAACATATTTTAGTTTTTAGTTTTTAGTTTTTCTCTTTTTTGCATTATACTGTCATAACTTCTTCTTCTTTCTTTTTTCTAATTTCTTCAACTTTTTCATTGAATTCTTTAGTTACATCATCTAAATCTTCAAGAATAGATTTTTTTAAATCTTCATCTTTTTCATCTTTCATAGAATTTTTCAATTCTTCTCTTATTTTTCTTATTTCTATTCTACAGTTTTCACATTTAACGCCAACAACTTTAAGTAAATCTTTTCTTTTGTCTTCAGTCATTTCCGGTAAATTTATTCTAATAACACTACCATCGCTATTAGGATTTAATCCAAGACCAGAAATAGAAAAAGCTTTCTCTATTTCTTTAATAAGAGACTTATCCCATGGGTCTATTAAAATTTGTCTTGCTTCTGGAATAGAAATATTGCCACAACTTTTAAGTGGCATAAATGATCCATAAGCTTCAACTTTAATATCTTCAACCAAGCTAGTAGAAGCTCTTCCTATTCTAATAGTAGAAAGTTCTTTTACTAAAAAATCGATAGCACCTTGAAATTTAATTTTTTCAGAATTTAAATCCATAACAATCTAATTAATAATTAATATTATCTTATGTATTCTTTAATACTAGCAGTTTTGATCTCTTTTTGTAAATAAGTATCAGCATCCATAGATTTAATAAATATGTGTGCAATTCTAACTTTTGGAATATCTATGGTATTTATTATGTCTAATAATTTTATAATATGATAACCATTAGAAGTCTTTATAACATTGCTATATTGATCTTTTTGTAATGCAAAAACTGCATTTTTCATAGATTCTTCCATAGAATCTCTAGATATCCATCCTAAATCTCCATAATTCTCTGCTGACACTTTATCCTCACTTAACTCTTTTGCTAAAGTAGAGAAAACATCAATCTTTTGCCCTAATTTATTTGTAGTTATGGCATTATTAGAATCTTTTATCTGTTTGTATATATTATTTATTTTTTCAATTTTATCTTTATTTATTTTTGTATCATTAGATAGAATTGAATTTAACTTATTTTTTATTATTATAGGTTTTATAAAATTTTTCTTAAATTCTTCAAGCGACATATTATAATTATCTTTTATAATACTTTCAGTAACATCTATACTTCCTGTTTGAATATTAAGCTTTTTAATTTCATCAAAAACTTCTCTGTCAGTGATTTTTATATTGTATTTATAAGCTGATTTTTCTAATATAGAATTTTTTATAAATTTAGACATAACCTGGTCCTTTATTGCTTCTGGAGTTGTTTTTATGTTTTGTTTTTTATAAAAACTATCTAAATAATCATAGAATTTAAAATAACTAACATATGATATTTTATCGTTATTAATTTTAATAGCTGGTATATTTGTTATTTTTGCATAAGTAATAGCAAAAAAAGATCTATCATTTGTTTCGTATATATTATGTTTAACAATACTGTTTGTTGTAGTTAAAAATATAAAAAACAAAAAACAAAGTAAAAAATTAAAAAATATTTTATTTTTTAGTAGTTCTTTGGTTTTTATAATAATTTTATTATCTAAGAATTTATTCATTTTATTTTTTATTTTCTTTCAAAGAAAAAGCTTATCCATTTAGTATAATTAAGTGTATTTTTTGTGCTATTGTTTATATTATTTCTTTTTTTTGTTATTTGAATTTCTTTTTTATTGTCATTTATAACAACTATATTCTCACCTTCTGCCATTAAATTTAGATTTTCTCTCGCCATTCGTTCTTTATTTGTTTCGTTGCTATATTCTTTAACTAAATTTCTGACTTCATCATTTCTATTTTTAATTTCATTTGCTTTTAATGATAATTTGTTTATATTATCTTCTTCATTTTTATTTTTTAATAAAACATTAATAACACTAATAAAAACAAGCAAAAAAACAACTAGACTTGCAACTAGAAATATTTTGAGTGTATATTTTTGCTTCTTAAATTTTAAAGAAGACTCTTGATGGTCTTTTATCATGATAATAATTATACGATAATATATCTATTTTGTCATTAATATATCATTTAATCTATCACTTCCTATTTTTTCTTTTAATTTAAAAGCAAGTCCGATAAGTTCTTCTTCGGTTAAGTTATCAAATTTACCTTTTTGGCTTTCTGATTGTAATAATTTTTCTTTTCTATCGTTTATTAATTGTTGAATATCAAAAGGGTCTTTTATATTTTTTATTTCTAAGCTTGTTGAAGCGTTTTCAGTTTCTATTTCTAAATCTCCAAAATTTAATATAGTTCTAATAATGCCGTCTTTTGTAAAAGAAATGGATTTTATATCTCTAAGATTAATTTCTACTATTTTTTTATTAAAAATACTTGTTTGATTTGTATCAAAAATTCTATAATTAGTAATTGTTAAAGAATCAAACGTCCAAATAAAAAATGTTTTCACACCCCAAAATATAGCCATAAGTAAACAAAAACCAAACAAAACTAATGAAAAGTTTTTAAAGACTTCATTATTTTGGATTTGTAGTATAAAATATAAAGATGTAAAAGATAAAATTAAAAGAAATAAGGAAATACAAATGTCTACAAAAAGAGACAAGAAATATCTTCTTACTATTACTATAATCTTTTCATCAGCTTTTAAATTTTTAATAATTTCATTCATATGAAGAAAGTTAAATCAGTTATTAAATATATCGTTGTAATTGTTCTAGTGACAATAATGTTAATGGGCGTTATATTGCCAATAATATCAACATTGTAATTATATCACTAATTGTTCAAATAAAAATACCGCAAGAAGTTTCTCGCGGTATTTGATTTATAGGGTTATGTGATCAATAGTTATAGACCACTTTGATACTACCATTTGTTGCTCGTTTGTAAATAAGAACTGTGTCAGTATTTCTTTTTTCGACGGGGATTTTTTTTATATCCTCAACATGCATTGGATAAACGGCTTCAAAACATATTGTGCACTCTCTATCTGCACAATTTTTTTTATGTTTACATTTTCCATCCCAAAAAAAGATTGTTATTTCTTTTGCTATTTTCGGGTTGTAAATAGAAGGTTTTGTTGAATAAATTTTTTTAATTTCTTTCACCACTTCGTCACATTTAAGTTTCGGAGAGACGAAAAGCATACCATCAAAATGATGACCATCAAGATGATGATTGTGCTTTGTTATTTTTGCCTCTGCTGTCTCAGTTTCTATCATAGAGCCTCCATAGAATTGTAAAGATGAAAATCATTATAACTCATTTTCATTAAAAAATCAAATAAAAAGTCCAAAATAATTCATTTTGGACTTTTTACTCTATCTCTTCAACATTTCTAAGAAAACAGAATGTGGAATATCAACAGTTCCTTTTCCCATCATTTTCTTTTTTCCTTCTTTCTGTTTCTGTAAAAGTTTTAATTTTCTTGTATAATCACCGCCTGACATTTTAGCAAGTACATCTTTTCTCATAGCAGAAATTCTTTCTGAAGCTATGATCTTGCCTCCAACTAATGCTTGGAGTTTAATTTCAAAAGATTCCCTACTAAGAACAGATTTTAATTTTTCAACAATTCTCTTTCCTTCTTTATAAGCATCGTTTCTGTAAGTTAATATAGAAAGAGCATCAATATCATCTCCTGCAACGTTAACATCAAGTCTAATTACATCAGCTTTTCTAAAATCTAAATATTCATAACTTAAAGAAGCATAACCTTTACTTACGCTTTTTAACTTGTCATAAAAATCAACAAGTATAGAAGCAAGTGGCATTTCATATTTTAAAATTACTCTAGTTTCTTCTATGTAGCTCATGCTTTTGTATGTTCCATAATATTCTGGCATTATTTCCATTACAGAACCAACGAAATCAGATTGAACAACAATTTCGCAAGAAACAAAAGGTTCAAATATAGAATCTATATAACTTGGATCTTTTAATTCTTGAGGACTATGAATAACTTCTTCTTTTCCATCTTTTAATGAAACTTTATATTCAACAGAAGGAGTTGTGATTATTAAATCTAAATCATATTCTCTTGTTAATCTTTCAGAAATAATTTCTAAATGTAATAATCCTAAGAAACCACATCTAAAACCAAACCCAAGCCCATTACTAGCCTCTGGAGTGTATTCAATAGCACTATCAGAAAGAACAATTTCTTCCATAGCATCTCTCAATATATTGAATTCAGAACTATCTTTGCAAAATATTCCAGCAAAAACAAATGGTTTAACTTTCTTATAACCAGGAAGTGGCTCTACATGTGCATTTTTAATTAATGTAATAGTATCTCCGACTTTAGTTTCAGAAATAGTTTTAATATTTGTAACCAAATAGCCAATTTGACCAGTTTCAAGAGAATTAGAAGCTCTCATGTCGGGTTGAAGTAAACCAATTTCTAATACTTCAGCCTCAGTGTTTTTATTAATCAACTTAACTAAGTCACCTTTTTTAAGAGAGCCATTAACTATTCTAATATACATAACAGCGCCTCTGTATTTGTCATATTTAGAATCAAAAATAAGAGCTTTAGTATTAGATTCTTCTATTTCACCTTTTGGACAAGGAATTCTTTCTATAACGGAATTAATAATTTCAATAACACCAAGCCCAGTTTTAGCAGAAGCGTGTAAAATATCTTCTTTCTTACATCCAAGTAAATTAATAATTTCTCTACTAACTCTTTCAATATCTGAGTTTGGAAGATCAATTTTATTAATAACAGGAATAATTTCAAGACCTTGTTCAATGGCAAGATAAAGATTAGCAACTGTTTGAGCTTGAACACCTTGAGTAGCATCCACAACTAAAATAGCACCTTCGCAAGCAGCTAAAGATCTAGAAACTTCATAATTAAAATCAATATGACCAGGAGTATCAATTAAATTGAGTCTATAAGTTTCTCCTTTGTATGTATAATCCATATTAACAGGAGTAAGTTTAATTGTAATACCTCTTTCTCTTTCAAGTTCCATACTATCAAGCAATTGAGCTTGCATTTTTCTTTCTGGAACAGTTCCAGTTAATTGTAAAAATCTATCGGCTAAAGTCGATTTACCATGATCAATATGAGCAATGATACAAAAATTTCTAATATGTTGTTGATTCATAAAAAGCTTTATAATTCAAAATGTTCTTATATTATACATTGAAATTAGCAAAAAACAATACAGGACTTAGTTGCTTTTATTTTTAATGAAAATATTTTTCTAAACATAATAAATTAAAAGCAAAAGTTATCCACTATATTTTTTTGCAAAAAATAACACAGTTGTATAAAATAGCATTAACAAAATCGATACTGGAGGTAAACTACATCTTTCTTAAACTATTTATTAGGAGGCTTTAATGAATTTTTACAGGAAAAATCTTCTCAAAGAGAAGAGTGTTGCTTTGTTTGCAGTGTTATTGGTAATTTTCGCATTCATATTTGTTTCTTGCTCAGACCAAAAAGCAAGAGATGACATAGCTGACTTTTCTGCTAAGCTTGATGGGCATATTGCTGATCAAGCTAGAGAGAAAGAAGTTGAAGCCAAGGCTAAGGCTGAAGAAGCCGCATCGTTTAAAGCCTCTCTTGATGAAATCAAAAGTGGACTTGATACTGTTAAAAAGAATATTTCAAGTATTAACACTATTAATGCTCAGCAAACAGCAAAGATTAACAAGGTTAATAGTACGTTAACGAATTTAATTGACAAGATGGATAAGAAGTATGCAGAAATGCAATCTTCGCTTGAAGGAATTGAAGGACAAATTTCTGATTCAACCAAGCTTAGCTCTGACGATATTGGTAAGATTAATGAGTCTATAGCTTCATTAAAAGAAAGTGCTTTGAGTTTACAAACAAATAAAGCTGAAAAGGCTGATATTGAAGGACTTGATGCAAGAATTAAAGCAATAGAATCTATTGATGTAGGTGCTTTAAGTGCAAGAGTAAATAGTCTTGAAGAATTTAAGATTTATATATCGAACGAAGAAAATGTAAATAGTTTTGTAAAAGATTTGCAATGTGTTAAGGAGTACATTGAGTTGATTACAAACATGCAAGAGCAAATAAATAAATTGCAAACCGATATTGAAAATCAGAAAAACGCAGAGAAAGTGCCAATTCAGCCAATTGCCGAAAAAATTGAACCAGTTTTACCAGTTGCAACTCCTGACTCAACTCAACCATCAATAAAAGATAAAGTTGATACGCCAGAAGTTGTGCCAACTGCCCCGGTGGTAGACACAAGTCAACCGCCAGCTGCTAAATAAATTTTCTATTATTCTTTTTTGAAAAGAATAATTTCTGTATCCAAACGAGGCTCAAACCTATGAATTAATTTATTAAATTAATTCTTGAGTAAGTAATAGGTAGTGTAATTTAAAGGAGAAGTTACACGAACAAATGGTTTATCTAATTTCCATTTAAAACAAAAACTAGCCCCATAAACATATATGTGTTACATATAGTGGGTGTATCCAAACAGCGTTTATTACTTTTCGTAAAAAAGTAAAATGGTCTACGTAAATCGTAGGCCCTCTTTTTATTATTATTCGTATCTTAAAGCCTCAATAGGATTTAATTTAGCAGCTCTTTTTGCTGGATAATATCCAAAACCAACACCAATTAAAGTACATAAAACAAAAGCAAATAATATATATGAAATATCAACTCCACTATCTATTTTCATAAATACTCCAGTAACTATATTTGCAAGCCCAACACCAAGAATTACTCCAAAAAAGCCACCTAAAAAAGTAATAAAGATAGATTCAACTAAGAACTGTGTTGATATATCTTTTGCTTGAGCTCCAACAGCTTTTCTTAAACCTATTTCCCTAGTTCTTTCCATTACGGTTGTAAGCATCATGTTCATAATACCAATGCCAGCAACAATGAGTGATATTCCAGCAATAGATGAAAGTAAAATTGTAAAAATATTAGTTACATTCCCAATTACTTTCATTAAATCATCACTACTAAATATTTGAAAATATTTTATTTTAGAATCATTTTTCAAACCTCTGTTTGCAGTTAATATATTATATATTTTATTTTTAGCAACAACGGGATCAGCATCTTTCTGTAATTGTATCCAAAGAAATCCAGACTCATTTCTGCCTAATAAATATCTATGCATTGTTGTAATTGGTATAAAGATTCTATTGTCATAATTAGCAATACCAAAAGCAAATTTTATGGATTTATTAACCCCAACAATTTTAAAAGATACATTATTTATTTTTAAATATTCACCAACAGGATTCTTCTTCCCAAACATATCTTTTGCAATACCTGGTCCTATTGTTATAACCTTTGAATAATTATCAACTTCACTTTGAGTAAAATCTCTTCCGTCAGAAACCTCGCCTTTTAATTCAGTATGAAATTCAAGATTAGAAGCCATAAGTGTTAGGACTTGCTTGTTTCCTTTATATATAACTCTGTATGTTGCAGAATCTAATGCATAAGGAACTCTAACTTCTGGCAATTTTGCTATGTCTTTAATATCTTTATCTGTGTAAAGTTTTATTTGTTGTTTTCCACTTCTAATAAATTCAGAATTAGGAGCTACTTGTAATATATTAGCACCCATAGATTGAATATCTTTTTCTAATGATAATTTAGCAGCGTTACCGATAGAAAGCATGGCAATAATAGACATAATACCAATAGTAATACCAAGAGTAGTAAGAATAGTTTTCATCTTATTAGCGAGCAAATATTGAGTTGTTTCATCTATTAAATCTCTAAATTTCATATAATTAAAATTATTCTATTCTTAATGCATCTATTGGGTTCATTTTTGCTGCTCTTCTTGCTGGATAAAATCCAAATAAAATACCTATACCACTTGAAACAAAGAATGAAATCATTATTGCATTTATAGAAATAAGACTTTTTAAATTCATTAAAGGTATAACTAAATTAGATAATAATATTCCAAACCCAACACCAAAAACACCTCCAAGTAGAGTTAATGCAACAGCTTCCATTAAAAATTGTGCACTTATTTCGAAAGTTGTAGCACCAACAGCTTTACGTAAACCAATTTCTTTTGTTCTTTCTGCAACAATTCTAAGCATCATATTCATAATTCCTATACCAGAAACAAGAAGAGATATCGCAGCAATAGCAGCAAGTAATGAAGTGAATATACTCGTAATATTTCCAGTTAATTGCACAGCATCATCTTGGCTTTGTATTTTATAATAATCTATCCCATCATATTTGAGCCCGCTACTTTTAAATAAAGCTTCTTTTAAGTTATCTTTTAAATCTATTACATCATACCCATCTTTAAAATAAACCCATAACTCTAAAGCTTCATTTCTACCACTTAAATAAGTACCCATTGTTGTAATTGGTATAAAAATCATGTTGTTGAAATTTTGAATAGATAGTTTTTTATCTTTTGTAACGCCAATAATTTCAAAATTGGTATCATTTATTTTTATAGTTTTTCCTATAGCACTTTCATTTTTAAAAAACTCATCTCTAACTTCTGGTCCTATTATAGCTACCTTTTTTGCATTTCGTTCTTGATCAGTTGTAAAAAATTTACCCTGATCTATCTCTAATTTAACCTGATATTGTAGATTTGATTCTATGCCAACTGTATTAAATATAGCATCATCGCCTCTATATTTGATGATAGAATTGAAAGAATCTAATCTATAAACATTTTTATCATCAACACCATCAACTCTTTTTATTGCTGATATGTTTTCACTTGTAAATCCAGTTATATTTTTACCAGAATCAGATATTTTCGTTGTATCTAAATCAAGAAATAAAACATTATTTCCAAAAGATTCTATATCTCCTTTTATAGATTTTTGAGCAGCTTCACCAATAGTAAGAATTGCAGTTACAGAAGTAATACCAATAACAATACCTAAAATAGTAAGGATAGTTCTACCCTTCTTTGCTGTTATTGAGCTATAAGTTTCCTGTAATAAATCAATTATTTTCATTTTCTAAGTTCTATTTTACTCTTTCCTCTTGGTGCATCTTCAATAACTTCCCCATCTTGTATTTTAATAACCCTGTCAGCATGACTAGCAACAGAATCATCATGAGTAATAATAACAATAGTAACACCTTGTTTTTTATTTAATTCATCAAAAGTATTTAATACAATTTCTTCTGTTTTACTATCTAGATTTCCAGTTGGTTCATCGGCTAATATCATTGAGGGATTATTTATTAATGATCTAGCAATAGCAACTCTTTGCATTTGACCTCCAGATATTTGATTTGGTTTATTATTTATTCTTTCCATATCAAAACCAACATCCTCAAGTGCCGCCATTGCAAAGCTTCTTCTTTTGCTTGTTGGAACTTCATTATTATAAATAAGTGGCATCATTACGTTCTTTAAAACAGACACTCCATTTAAAAGATTAAAAGATTGAAAAACAAATCCTATTTTCTTTTGTCTTATAGTAGCGAGTTGCTTATCTTTCATTGTGGAAATATCTTTTCCATCTAAAAAATATCTTCCAGAAGTAGGAGTATCAAGTGCTCCTAAAATATTCATTAATGTTGATTTTCCAGAACCTGATTTACCAATAATAGCAACAAATTCACCTTCTTTTATCTCAAAAGAAATACCTTTAAGAACCTTGGTAATATTATCTTTTTTACCAAAGTTCTTAGTTATATCTTCAATTTTAATTATAGTTTTTTTGTTCATTTTTTTAAATTTATCCTCCGAAGCTCATTCCTGTATTTAATTTCTTTTTTTGTCTTACAATTACTTCTTCTCCATTATCAAGACCAGAGAATATTTCTGTATTATCATTTCCAACAAGTCCAACAGTAACATCTTTTTCTGATATCTTATCTTTTCCATCATCACCTTTTGTGACAATTTCAACATAATATCCATTATCTTTTTCATTAACAGCACCACTATCTACAAGTAAGATATTATTTTTTTCTTTTGTTATTATTTTTGTAGAAACATTCATTCCTGTTCTTATAAGATCAAAATTTTTAAAATTATCAGAATCTTTTTCTGGTGTTTCTAAAAATATTTTAACAAGATAATTAACAACGTTAGATTGATCACTGTTTGGTGTTGTATTTATTTCTATAACTTCCCCTTTTATATTAAGACCGTCAAAAGCATCAAATGTTACAGTAGCTTTTTGTCCTATTAATAATTTAGAAGTATCATTTTCATTTACATTTATTTCAACAATTTTCTCATTAGAAACAATTTGAGCCAATGTACTTCCAGTCATAATTAAATCAGATGGTTTTACATTTATTCCACCAACAACACCATCAAAAGGAGCTTTTATATAATAGTTTTCCAATTGATTAGTTGCGGAATTTAATTGCACATTAGCTTGTTCTAATGCTATTTGATATGTTCTTATATCTAGTTTATCAGCACCGCCAATTATTTTATTATAAGATTCTTGCGTAGAGTCTAAGTTTATTTGAGCAGATTTCAAATCTAATGGTTGATTATTTGTTAATGTCTCTAAATTTCTTTCAGAATTTTTTAAAGCAGTTTTAAGTGTTTCTATTCCAAATGTTCCAGTTTGAGAAGATATTAAATTAGATAAATAATTATTTGCTAAAACAGTTTCTGATTTTAAGCTAGCATTGTAAGTTGGAATATTGTAATAAAGAGTTCTTTTTCTATCGTTGTTATAAGTAGTCCAAAAATCATAAAGATTATTTAAAGATCTTTCCATTTCTGTAAAATATTTTGCAGTATCTATAGATTTAGATAAAAAGTCTTCTATTGCTTGTTTGTCTGAGAATCTAGAAAGAGTTCTATATTCTAAAACAGTTGAAGAGTAATTAGATTTTGCATTTTTATAACTAGCAGTTGCATATTTAGCTAAACTTTCTAATTTAGATTTATCATCCGTTGTATCAAAATTAGATGAATCTATAATATCTTTCCAGTATTTTGGTATTTCAACATTCCAAATAGTTGACATGTCTTTTAAATTTTTATCAGTTTCAGCATCTCCAGTTATATTTTGGTTTACTATTAAATCTGATAAGTATAATATCTTTTGAGAATCATTAATAATAGTTGCATATCCAGCAAATGATGTATCGATATTATTTAACGCAGAATCATAAGCATTATTTAAAGAATTAGTAGCATTAGTACTAGCTTCTTTTGCCTGTTCTAATGTTATTTCTTGAGATAATTGTAACTTATTTAAATTATCTTTTGCATTTTCAAGAGATAATTGAGCTTGTGTTGATGATAATTTATCAGCAGGTTTCGTAACTCTATTTAAATTGTTTTGAGCATTAGAAACTCCAATACGTGCATTTTTAACAGTATTTTCTATATCAGTAGTATCTAACTTTAATATTAAGTCACCTTTCTTAACTTTTTCACCGTTTTTAAAATATATTTCATCAACATTTCCAGTAACTTTTGATTTTATAGAAATTTGATTTTGTCCAGATATTTTTCCATCAGCTTCAACATAATCAACAAAATTTCCTATTTGAGCTTTAACTGTTTTGTAATCTTTTGTAGCAGTTTTATTTTTATTTCCAGAAACAATAAATCCTACAACTATTGCGGATATTATCACTATGGGTATTATTATTTTTACAGCTTTTTTCATAAATTAAAATTCTTATTTTTTATTGTTTTAATTGTATCATATAGTACTTTGTATTGCAATATACCATTATTTATATAATAGCTTTTTTTATCTCATTTTTTAAGGATATCATATCTGATATATTTTCAAGCATTTCTTTAGCATCATCAGCTTTCATTAAGTTTATTGTTTTCCCCATAGAAAAAAAGATAAATTTATCACTAGGTTTTATATTAAATTCAGATCTTAATTCGGCTGGTATAACTATTTGTCCCCTTTCTCCTATAGATGCGGACCCATAAAATTTAGGTTGTCCATGGGCAGGACATTTATTGTTTTTTGATTTATCCATTTTATTTATATTTTAATTAATATATATATTTTCACACTTATCATATAAGTATGAAATATCATACCAGAAAAAATAATAAATATCAAGTGTGGAAAACAAAAAAACTGGAAATTAATCCAGTTTTTTTATGTGCTTATTTACAAGTATAATTAGGAACAACTTTTTGAGTTCCTAAATAATATGTACAACTAAATTCACAATTAGCTTTAGTTGTAGTTCCGGCAAAAGTTACAACAGTATCAGTTCTGTCAGATGTTTCAACATTTTCATTATATACAGTTTCCATCTTTATAGTTTGCCCATTTGTGCTACATTCAGAATTTAATCCTAGTAATGTATTATAAACTCCTTCTATATCTATTTTTGCCATAACAGCAGGCTTTCTATCACCATATAAATCATTGCCTATTTTCTTTATATTTGTATAATTTTTAATTTGGCTTGGGCCAGATATTTTTTCTCTTCTATCTCCAAAAATATCTTTTCCATATTTTGAAATATTTTTAAAATATTTAATTTGGCTTGGTCCAGTTATTCTTTCTTTGCATTCCCCGCTATAAGCAAATTTAGCTGATTTATTATTCCCTAAAACACATTTATTAGAAAATGTTTCAAATATTGGATAACAAGGAGCTTTTATGCATTGAACCTGAACGGATCCGCAAACTGGCATATATTCTCTTGTACAAGCTTTCATTCCACACTCACCTTTGTAAGATATTTTTACTTTATCAGCCATGCAAGCATTGCCATAAGTTACACCATCAACTCCGCAAACTGGATTGTAATCCAAAGTGCAAATCTTTGTTGATTCTGATGCATTTACAAGAGAAAAAGACATAGTAAACAGAGCTGGTAAAATAAGTAATAAAACTTTTTTCATTTTATTTTGGTTAATATTGTTTAATTGTTCTTATATATAATGTAACGATAAAAATAGAAAATAGTAACAAAAAATCGGAAAATAAATTCCGACTTCTCGCTATCTACTTAAGATATCTTTTAATTTTGCTTGAATTTCTTGTGGATTAACAAGTCCTTTAGTTTCTTTCATTATTAAACCAAGAAAAACATTAAATACTTTTTCATTTCCAGCCTTGTATTGTTCTAACATGTTTTGGCTATTTGAAATAACCCTAGAAACAACTTCTTCTAAGTCTATAACCTCTGTTGATATTGTAGACTTTAATTCTTCTAAACTCTTTCCATTGTCCCAAATTTCTACCAAAAATTCTTTTGCTAAATTTCTAGTTATTTTTCTATTAACAACTAATTCTACAAGTTCAATAAGATCTTCTTTTGCTATTTTTATAATAATTGCAGCATCTTCACTTTCTCCACTTGATTGATTGATCTGAGATAATAAATCTCTACCAAACCAGTTTAAAAACTCTTTTTCTAATTCAGGTTTATTGCTTATTAAAGCTAAACAATCATCTAAATAATTAGCTAAAACAATATTATCAACAACGCTATATGAAATAGTTTTAGATAATCCAAGACCTAAATACTTGTTAAATCTAACAGATGGCATCTCTGGTAATGTTTTTCTTATTTCTTCTATCCAATTTTCATCAATAACAACTGGCATAACATCTGGATCTGGAAAATATCTATAATCAGCAGCTTCTTCTTTAGTTCTCATTTGAGCAGTTGCTCCTTTATTATCATTCCAAAGTCTAGTTGTTTTATTTCCATCATTTTTGACAATTTCAGTTTTTTCAAATTCTTCTTTTTGTCTTGCTATTTCAAATTCAATAGCACGAACAAGTGATCTAAAAGAATTAACGTTTTTAACTTCCGCTATTGGAGTATATGCAAATTCTCCATCTTTTTTTTCTACTTTCAAATTAACATTAATATCAAATCTCATATGGCCTTTTTCCATGTCACATTTTGAAACTTCAATATATCTCATTCTTCTTCTTATTTCTCTTGCGTAAAGCTCGGCTTCAACAGATGAAGTCATGTCTGGCTTTGAAACTATTTCAAGAAGTGGTGTTCCGCATCTATTATAATCAAGATAAGTATATTCTATGCTTCTATCATGGATAGATTTCCCAGCATCTTCTTCAAGATGAGCTCTTTCTAATCTAATTTTTTTTGAAACTAATTCTTTATTTTCATTTTCTAAAAATATTTCAATATAGCCATCTTTATCTATGGGTTGATCAAATTGAGAAATTTGGTAACCCTTTGGTAAATCTGGATAGAAATAACTTTTTCTATCCCATTTAGTGTGTTTATTAATTTCACAATTCATAGCAAGACCAGCTTTGATAGCAAAATTAATAGCTTGTTTATTCATAACAGGAAGTGTACCAGGTTGACCAGAACAGATTGGGCAAATATTAATATTTGGCTCAGCATTAAAAGATTCATTATTACAAGAACAAAATAATTTTGTTTTAGTATCAAGTTGAACGTGGATTTCAAGACCGATTATAGTAGAATATTTATACATAATTTTATTTTAATTCGTTTTACTTTACTAACTATAATAGTATATAAAACCAATAAATTCAATGTTTAAAATAAATAAAAAAAGTAGAGACGTTTCGGTGAAACGTCTCTACTTTTTTTATTTAGCAATATCTTTAAGATTTGCAGTTATATTGTTGTAATTAATACTCCAATTAGATTTATCTATGCAGAATAATTGCTTAGTAGAATCATTGAAACATATTTTATTACCTTCTGTTGTAATTTTTACATTCCAATATTTTCCAGATTGAGGATCTAATTCAATTGTGTTTTCCTTTTTTGTATCATTATCATAAACTTTTACATAAGAATGATAAAAATTATCAGAAGGAGTTTGTCCGAAAGTAATAGTGTATTTTCCAAGATTTATACTTTTAGCATCAACATTTTGTTGGTAGTTAAAAAAATAATCTAAAGGAGATATTTTAATAGAAAACCCAAAAAACAATATAAGAGCAATAATGAAAATAAATAAACCTAGTTTAATAAGTTTTTTAGCTATTAAGAAGCCTAATATTATTAATAAAATAAATGGAGCAAAGAAAAGAATTGTATATAGAAATTGAGGATTCATAAGATTATGTTTTAAATACTTATATAATTAATAATATTATATCATATAAATAAAATAAAAAAATAACTCATCATGTAAGACACGATGAGCAAGAAACTATAAAGCTTTTTTCAAAAATGTTAAATCATTCATATTCTCTCTATCTTTACCAAGGTATTTTTTTATAAGATTGTTTCGTAGAAGTAATTTTACAACTTCCAATTGTTTTTCTGTTTTTATAGTAGAAATACAGTAATCGGTTATAAGTTCATAATTTTTTCCATAATCATATGAACCAATAATGCATTTAATAAACATTTCATCGTCAGAAACGGAATATTTCTTTTTTAATATGTGATCAAAATAATCAAGATGAACCATATGTGCTTGAGCGATGTGAACATCTCCATTTGGAGTAAGCCATATTGATGAGTTGTAAGAATAAAAAATATTTCTACAGACAATTTCTTTGAGAGAAACTTCTCTTGGAAGAAGTAAGCCGTCTTTTATGTGTTTTCCCATTATTGCGCTTATTTTATTTTCTATTAGCACATTGTTTTTATCTTCTATGCTAATATTAATTTCTTTTCTTTCAATTACGAAAAATTTCATATCTCCCCCATTATTTAAAAAACATTAATCAATTTTTGATTAATGTTTAAAATTCCAACAATTGTTTTTGCATAATATAGTTATTTAGTATATTTGTCAAATAAAAACTCGAAATTAATCGAGTTTTTTATTTATATTTTAGCAAATTCTATAACATTATTTTCATTTAATACCCCACCAATTACTTGCATTCCAACTGGTAATTTTTCTACAAATCCAATAGGAATATTTAATCCACAAACACCAGCAAGGCTTGGTACTACTGTGTAAATATCAGCTAAGTACTCAGTCATTGGGTCCATTTCTATTTTTGGATTTATTTCAAAAGGTAGAACTGGACTAGTAGGAGCTAATACTACATCAACTTCTTCTAATATTTTTTCTAACTCTTGTTTTATTAAATTTCTAGCAGAACATGCTTTTTTATAATATTTATCAGCATAACCAGCAGATAATGCATACGTTCCAAGAATTATTCTTTTTTTAGTTTCAAAAGAAAATCCTTGTTCTTTTGTTTGAAGATACATATCTTCTAATTTTGTAGAATCAGGAGCTCTAAATCCAAATTTAACCCCATCAAATCTAGAAAGATTAGAAGAAGTCTCAGAACATGCAATTAAATAATAAGCAGCAACAGCATATTTAATAGAAGGCATAGAAAATTCTTTAACAGAATAACCTTTAGCTTTGTATTCTTCTATTTTTTTATAGAACAAATCTTTTATTCTAGAATCCAATCCTTCCCCATCAAACTCTTTAATAATTCCTATTGTTTTGGTTTTTAGTTTTTGGTTTTTAGTTTTTCCATCTATTGTTGTCGTATCTTTGTCGTCCAATCCTTCAATAATATCCTGAATTATCTCAATGTCATTTATGTTATTGGCGAGTTCTCCTATAGTGTCTAAACTAGAACCATAAGCCATAGCACCATATCTAGAAACTCTTCCATAGGAAGGTTTTAACCCATAAACACCACAAAAAGAAGCTGGTTCTCTAATAGATCCACCAGTATCTTCTCCTATTGCAAAAGTACAAGTATTTAAAGCCACAGAAGCAGCTGCTCCACCAGAAGATCCACCAGCAACATGATCTAAAGAATAAGGATTTTTTGTAATTCCATAATCGCTATTTTTTGTAGAAGATCCATGACCAAAAGAATCACAATTAGTCTTACCAATCAAAATAGCACCTTCGTTGAGTATTTTTCCTATTACTGTAGCGTTATAAGTAGATTCAAAATCTTTTAAAATATTAGAACCAGCCTGAGACTTCCCTTCTAATGTGCAAATAGAATCTTTAACAGAGAAAGGAATACCTTCTAATTTTCTTAAAGGTTCATTTTTTAATATTTTTTCATCAACAAGTTTAGCTTGATTTAATGCAGATTCTTTTACAAGACTAGTATAAATATTATAATCTTTATTTACCTCTTCAATTTTAACAAAATAAGCATTAACTAAATCAGTGCAAGTATATTCTTTATTAATAAAGTCTTGATGTATAGATTCTATGGTTAAATTTTTCAAGTCAATCATTTTTTTAATTTAAAATTTATATTTTAAAATTGTTTTTAAATTTGAATTTTTCAGTTTTTAAATTTCTTAGTTATCTAATACTTTAGGCACTAAAATAAATCCATCTTTACTCTTTGGTGCATTAGAAATAATTTTCTCTTTATTATTAAAATCAACAACAACATCTTCTCTGAGTCTATTAAAATTGCCAGTTAAATTATCAAGTGGCTCTATGTTGTCTGGAATTTCATTAAGTTGTTCAACATATTCTAAAATTTGCTCTATTTGTTTTGCTAAAACAGGAACATCTTCGTCTTTTAAAGCAATTTTAGAAAGCTTAGCAATGTGTCTAATTTTATCTTCATCAACTATTTGCATGTTTTTAGTTTAAAATCATTAGTATAAGTCTAATTCTACTTAATTTTACAACAAAAATCAAATTGACATAATTGATATAAAGTGTTATTATATAGCACATATTTTAATTAATTTAAATAAAAATATGAAGAGCATAAAAGTTATAAATAATATATTTCGTTTTTACCCATTAGGTTTGTTATTGTTACTTATTATTCAAGTTGTTTGCATTGTTTTAAGTCTTGGTGGAAATTTTCCAAAACCATATATTACAAATATTAATCCAATGCTTGATATTTTTATAATTTTATTTATGACATTGTCTTTTGCTGGTTTAATTATTTCTATTGCTTATCCTATTGCAAAAATTATAGATATAAATAAAAATAAAGAAAATATAAAACAAAACACAATAGATATTATTATTTTCGCTACAGGTATTGTGGCTTTTTGTTCTTTTGTAAATATTTTAAATACAGTAACTCATTATATTGACTGGATGATAGATTAATATAAAAGTTAAAATAAAAATAATCCAGTAAAATGGATTATTTTTATTTCTATGGAGTTAATCTATCTAAATCTCTAGGTAATAAAGTAGTTTCTCTAACATTAGTAATATTTAATAATTGAGCAGTTACTCTTTCAAGTCCGATACCAAAACCACCATGTGGAGGAAGTCCATATTTGAAAGATGAAAGATAGTCTTCAAAATCAGCAGGATTTAATCCTTTTCTTTCCATATTCTTTTTTAATTCTTCATATCTATGTTCTCTTTGAGCGCCTGAAGTTATTTCGAGTCCCTTAAATAATAAGTCGAAACTATGTGTGAATTCAGGATCTTCAGAATCAACCATTGTATACATAGCTCTTTTTATTGTTGGATAATGAGTAACAAAAATAAAATCAGATTTTAATTCATTTTTAGCATATTCACCTAATAATTTTTCATGTTCAGGTTCTAAATCTTTTTCTCCAAAACATTTTTGGCCATATTTTTCATCAAGTAATTTTTGAGCATCAGAAAATTTAATCATAGGAATTCCGGATTCTGGAATAATAGGCATTTCAGCTTTTAATCTTTCAAAATCTTCTTTACATTCTTTATTTAACATTTCCATAGCATATTTAAAGAATCCTTCTTCAGCCTTCATAACATCAACAACAGAATTTATAAATCCCATTTCAATATCTAAACTCATATATTCATTTAAATGTCTTGAAGTATTATGTTGTTCCGCTCTGTAAACAAAATTAGTTTCAAAAACTTTTTCAAAAACACCAACCATCATTTGCTTGTAAAATTGTGGAGATTGAGCAAGATAAGCTTCTCTATCGAAATATTTAACTTTAAAAACGTCAGCGCCACCTTCAGTTGCGTGTGCTGATAATTTAGAAGAATTAATTTCGGTAAAACCGTCTTTTGTAAAATATTCTCTAAAAGCTTTCAAAATAGTATGTTGAATCTTGAAAATAGATCTATTTCTTATGTTTCTAAGTGACACAGATCTAAAATTTAAAATAGTATCAAGATTTGCATTGATTTCTGGTTTATCTATTTCAAAAGGAAGATCTTCTTTTACTTCAACTAAGCAAGTAACAGAATTTAAATAAACTTCTATTCCATTTGGAGCTTTTTCACAGATTTTAACTTCACCTGTAACCTCAATAACTGATTCTCTTTTTAACTTAGGCAAAACAGAATCTTTGTCTTCTGTGGTAATTTGAACTATACCATCCTTATCTCTTAAAACACCAAAACAAAGACCGCCAAGGTCTCTAACCTTATGAAGATGTCCTTTCAATAAAACTTTCTCACCTACCTTATTTTTTAAATCTTTTGTATATATTCTTTCCATATTTTTCTTCTTTAAATATCTAAATAATAATAAAATGATATCAAAACAAAGTAAAAAAATCAAATAAAAAATTGCAAATTAATGCAATTTTTTAATGATTATTTTATTTTCAAATATTCAAGAGGATTAACAGGTATTCCAT
>Ga0302292_1000291_pt1 | contig 35244 bp, 35 predicted proteins | sample III_Fen_N2_1_FD_194553 | JGI IMG/M metagenome (GOLD analysis project Ga0302292, IMG submission 194553) | Peat permafrost microbial communities from Stordalen Mire near Abisko, Sweden - III_Fen_N2_1 | ecosystem: Environmental > Terrestrial > Soil > Wetlands > Permafrost | place: Sweden: Abisko...
AAGATGGCTTAGATGCAAGCCTTTTTGATTCTTTTACCATAAATATATGCACTTACTAATGCAAATATTATGATTATTCCCTTATATAGCAAGGGATAGAAAGTTTTTCAGTAGACCCTAAATAGGCTTTTAGATGCCTATTTGATGCTTAAAGTTATTAACAAAACAAACAGAATAATTCAATCGTTCGTAGAATTTTGTAAATTAGTTTAACAAATAAAACGTGAGAATATGAATCCCGAATTACAATTAATAAGCAATATAACAAATGATGTTCGCATTGCTGAACAAGATTTTACGTTCAGGATTATTTTAAAATTCTGGAAAAAAGAGAGCAAAAACACTCAAATAACTCTTTCAGAATCAAACTGTGAAAGTCCCGAGGAATTTTTAAAAGCTATAAAAAAGATATTTGAAATTAAAAGGTATTTCTGTCTTGAAGAAATATGGGTGCTTCAGGTTCGTTCACCCCAAGAAAGACAAATTCAATGGGTAAAAGAAGTAAATGGCAGAATTAAACTAACCGTTTCAGATTCAGTAAAAGATTTATTAATGAAACGAGGTCAACAAAGCGGAACACGCGATTTTGAAGATCCATTATATGAAACAGAAGTTTAAAAACGCTATCTTGAACAGCTCTATTCTTGAACTTACTCAATTTATTAAACAAAAATCCATTTCTCTGGGATTCACATCTTGTGGAATATCTCCAGTTCGTGAACTAAGCGAACAGAGTAAAAATCTGGAATCATGGCTTGTTAATAATTACCATGCAGAAATGACATATATGGAAAGAAATAAGGAAATGCGAATAAATTCAGCATTACTTTTAGATGGAGCAAAATCAATTATTAGCTTTACGTTCAATTATTTTCCTCAAGAATTACAATCCTCCAACACTTTTCAAATAGCTAAATATGCTTATGGTGACGATTATCATAAGGTATTAAAAGACAAACTTCACACAGTATTATCTGAATTAAAAGCGTTTGATTCTTCCATTGACGGTCGCGTGTTTACAGATTCTGCACCAATATTAGAACGTGCATGGGCTGTTGAAAGTGGATTGGGATGGATTGGGAAAAATTCTTTGCTCATAGTACCTCAAAAAGGGTCATTTTTCTTTCTTGCCGAAATTATTTTAAACAAAGAATTAGAATATGATAAACCTTTTTTTAAAAATTATTGTGGTACTTGTTCAAAATGTATAACTGCATGTCCAACTAAAGCAATTATAAAAGATGGAATTGTTGATTCTCGTAAATGTATTTCGTATCTTACTATTGAGAAAAAGGGTGAAGTTACTGTATCCGAATTAGCTGATACACCTTATATATTTGGATGTGATATTTGCCAAGATGTTTGTCCATGGAACCGTTTTTCTAAACCTCAAAACGAATTTGTTATAAATCATACGTTAAAAAACCTCAACAAAATAGATTTTAAAAATTTTACAGAAAAACAATTTGAATCAATAGCGCAAAATAGTCCTTTAAAACGTGCTGGTTTTGATAAATTTAAAAGCACAATTTCTATTAAATAAGTTCTTTTGATTGTCAAAGGAGATGATTAGAATTTCAAATATTTTTAATTCCTAATTTATTGCATTTTAAAACTAAAGACATTACGTTCTAAAAGCTAGAATATGATTAAAAACCTTTAATGAAAATACTATTAAGTTCTGTGGTACAAATATCCGATTTGTAATTGAATTACTCCAGTTTTTAAAAAAGCATTATAACAATTGAAAAAAATGATAATAAATAATTACAATCTAATTTTTTATATATATTTGTGAAAGAAGTGTTCATTTGATTTTATGCAATTATAATCATGTTTTTGAAAAGAATATTTACACACATAATCGCTCTTACGGTATTTGTAGGCATATCGTTAGGTTCAGTTGCATCTGAAAGTTTCAAATCTGGAGCGGCTGAAAATAAGTCGTTTAACGCAGGCGAGTTTATCTTTGAACACATTGGTAATTCCTATGGTTGGCATGTAATGACAATTGGTCAAAAACATGTTGTATGTCCTCTACCAATCATTGTATTAAGTAGTACTGGATGGCATGTTTTTATGTCGTCGGCATTTCATCACAGCGAAACAGGTATAGTTGAAGGATTAAAAGTACCAACCGAAGGCCCAAACAAAAATCATCTTGTTGAAGTAACAACTTCTGGCGAAGAAGTTTCTCCTAAATTAGATATCTCAATCACAAAAAATGTAGCAGCATTACTTGTTAGTGCAGCACTTCTATTATGGATATTTCTATCGATAGCAAGTAGATATAAAAAGAATGCATTACAAGCTCCCAAGGGAATGCAATCATTATTTGAACCGCTTATTCTATTTGTTCGCGACGATATTGCCCGTCCATGTATTGGAGAAGATCGTTATGCTAAGTTCATGCCTTATCTGTTAACAGTATTCTTCTTTATCTTCATTAATAACTTAATGGGATTAGTTCCATTCCTTCCAGGTGGAGCAAATGTTACTGGTAATATTTCAGTAACATTAACACTTGCTATTATTACATTTGTGATTATTACATTCTCAACCAATAAAGGATATTGGGGACATATAATTAATGCACCAGGTGTTCCTTGGTGGTTGAAAATTCCAATTCCACTTATGCCAGTTGTAGAAATCATTGGAGTTATTACAAAACCAGTTGTATTAATGATTCGTCTCTCTGCAAACATTACCGCAGGTCACATCATTGCTTTAGGTTTTGTGAGTCTCATCTTTATCTTTGGTAAAATGATGCCAGCTGCAGGATACGGAGCTTCGGTGCTTTCAGTAACTTTCATGATTTTTATGTCGTTGCTCGAATTATTAGTTGCATTTATTCAAGCCTATGTATTTACGATGCTTTCAGCTTTATATTTTGGAATGGCAAAAGTAGAACATCATCACGAACATACTGCTGAACATGCAGTTGAACACAAACATTAATACGTAATACAATTAACCTTTAATACTTACAAACATGTTATTGTCAGTTATCTTACAAGAAGTTGCAAACAATGCAATTGCAAAAATGGGTGCCGGAATCGGTGCAGGTATAGCAGCTGTTGGTGCCGGTATTGGTATCGGTAAAATTGGTGGTAGTGCATTAGAAGCTATTGCTCGTCAACCAGAAGCTGTAGGTGATGTTCGTTCAAACATGATCGTTGCTGCTGCACTTATCGAAGGTGTTGCATTCTTCGCTATCGTAGTTTGCTTACTTATCCTCTTTATCTAAGAGGAATGCTTGAGATGCAACGCTTGGTTGTATCTCAAGTTATTTAAAAGATTGTTTTAAATAATATAATATAAAGAATCATGGAATTAGTTAGGCCAGAAATTGGAACCATATTTTGGATGACCTTAGTCTTCCTTACCTTAGTATTTATCTTAGGCAAATTTGCTTGGGGACCAATCATGAAATCGCTAAAAGAACGCGAAGACACGATTACTAATGCTTTGTTATCAGCAGAAAAAGCTAAAGAAGAAATGTCGAAATTGCAATCTGACAATCAAAAAATATTGGCAGAAGCTAAGGCAGAAAGAGATTTACTTTTAAAAGAAGCTCGCGATATTAAAGATAAAATGATTACTGATGCTAAAGGAATTGCAAGCATAGAAGCTGCTAAAATGATTGAAAACGCTAAAGTTGCAATCGAAAGTGAAAAAGCTTCAGCGATCAATCAAATCAAAGCTCAAGTTGCAGCATTATCTATTGAAATAGCTGAAAAAATTCTTACCAAAGAATTATCTGACAAAAAGAGCTATGATGATGTAATGAGCAAATCGCTTGAAAATATGAAATTAAACTAAGGCATTACAAAACGTTTTACAATGAATGAAAGTAAAATTTCAGTACGATACGCCAAAGCATTATTCCAACATGCAATAGAGCTTGGCAAACTAGAAGAAATAAAAAAGGACGTAGAATTAGTTTTTAAAACGAGTATCGAAGTACCTTCTTTGAATCTATATCTTCTAAGTCCTATAACGAAAGTTTCAGAAAAGAAAAGTCTTGCATTAAATGTGTTTGGAAAATTCGTTTCGAAAGAAATGCTAGCTTTCCTCGATTTAATGATTAAAAACAGACGCGAATCGTATATCACCGATTCTACACGCAACTTCCTTCAATTGTATAAAAAACATGCAGGAATTAAATCTGTTGAACTCATTTCGGCACAAGCAATATCGCCCGAATTTAAAACTGCAATAATTGCGAAAGTACAATCAACAATGAATTCGAAAATCGAATTGACTGAAAAGATAGACAAAAGCTTACTTGGTGGTTACATTCTAAGAATCGAAGATCAACAATACGATGCCAGTGTATCGAACAAATTGAAGCAAATGAAAAAATCATTGCTTGAAACAAGTTTATAAATACTATTTAGAAATAATTTAACAATTACCTGATAATAAATAACACGTATGGCTGATATAAAACCTGCTGAAGTGTCTGAAATCCTAAAACAGCAGCTTGCTGGATTAAAGACTGTTACTGAGCTAGAAGAAGTTGGATATGTTCTTCAAGTAGGTGATGGAATTGCTCGGATTTATGGACTATCAAATGTTCAATCAAATGAAATGATTGAGTTCTCGAATGGAATGAAGGCTATTGTACTTAACCTCGAAGAAGACAACGTGGGTGCAGTACTTTTAGGACCAACTGACCAAATTAAAGAAGGTGATATTGTAAAACGAACTAAGAGAATTGCTTCTATCATGGTAGGCGAGCAATTATTAGGTCGTGTTGTAAATACAATGGGCGAACCAATTGATGGTAAAGGTTCATTAACAGGCGAATTGTTTGAAATGCCTTTGGAACGTAAAGCTCCTGGTGTATTGTTCCGTCAACCAGTTACCGAACCTCTTCAAACAGGAGTAAAAGCTATCGATGCAATGATTCCAATTGGTCGTGGACAACGTGAATTAATCATTGGTGACCGCCAAACAGGAAAAACTGCTATCGCTATCGATACGATTATCAATCAAAAAGAATTTTACGATAAAGGTGAAACAGTATATTGTGTGTATGTAGCTATTGGTCAAAAAGGGTCAACAGTTGCGAACATTGCAAAAGTACTTGAGAAACATGGTGCAATGGCATATACAACAATTGTTTGTGCTACAGCATCTGATCCAGCTGCACTTCAATTCTATGCTCCATTTGCAGGATGTGCAATTGGCGAATATTTCCGCGATACCGGTCGTCCAGCATTAATTGTTTATGATGATTTATCAAAACAAGCTGTTTCATATCGTGAGGTATCGTTACTACTAAAACGTCCACCAGGACGCGAGGCATATCCAGGTGATGTGTTCTATTTACACTCTCGCTTACTTGAAAGAGCTGCAAAAGTAATTAATAATGACGCGGTGGTTCAAAACATGAACGATGTGCCTCCATCAATTAAACATAAACTTAAAGGTGGTGGGTCGTTAACTGCGCTTCCAATCATCGAAACAAAAGAAGGTGACGTTTCGGCTTATATTCCAACAAACGTAATTTCGATTACCGATGGACAGATATTCCTTGAGTCTAGCTTATTCAACTCAGGTATACGCCCTGCAATCAACGTAGGTATTTCGGTATCGCGTGTTGGTGGTAATGCACAAATTAAATCGATGAAAAAGGTTGCTGGCACATTAAAAATTGACCAAGCACAATTCCGCGAACTAGAAGCATTCTCGAAATTTGGTTCTGACCTTGATGCAGCTACCATGTCGGTGTTAAATAAAGGACGTCGTAATGTTGAAATATTGAAACAAGCTCAATTCTCGCCAGTTACAGTTGAAGACCAAGTTGCGATAATCTATATTGGAACAAAAGGTTTGATACAAGATGTTCCAGTTGATAAAGTTAAAGAATTTGAATCTGAATATATTGAATATTTAAAGATGAAACATAAAGATGTGTTAACTCGCCTTGGAAAAGGAGAATTGGCCGACGATATGACGAAGATTCTTGAAACCGTTGCAAAAGATTTATCATCTAAGTATAAAAAATAACACAAGCGTTGATTCATGGCTAGTATTAAAGAAATACGTATTAGGATTGTCTCTGTAACTTCTACAATGAAGATTACCAGTGCCATGAAAATGGTATCGGCAGCTAAGTTACGTAAGGCACAAAATGCAGTTCAACAAATGCGTCCTTATGCTCAAAAACTGAATGAAATATTTGAGAATATTAGTTCGGGACTTGACTCGGTTGATGATTTAGTGTTTGCACGTCAACGTTCAATTGAGAAAGTTGCCATCGTTGTTGTTACATCAAATGGAGGACTTTGCGGAGCATTTAACACAAATGTTGTAAAGCAAGCTATCGTGCTTGCAAAAGAAAAATATGCAATTCAACTTGAACTCGGCAATGTGCATTTTTATTGTATTGGCAAAAAAGGTGCTGAACAGTTGAAAAGTCGTGGCTACCAAGTTACCGAAAGTTTTAACGATTTGTATACAAAGTTATCGTTTGAAAAGGTTTCGTTAATTGCTACTAGTTTTATGGATAAGTTTTTAACAAACGAATATGATTCAATCGAACTAGTATATAATAAATTTAAAAATGCAGGGTCGCAAGCTTTAACCACAGAACAATTTTTACCGGTTGATGTGACTTCGAAATCGAAAGGTAAAACAGGATTAAGCAGCGATTACATTTTCGAGCCATCGAAAGAATTTATTGTTACTGAATTGATTCCTAAATCGCTGAGAATAAAATTCTACAGAATACTTTTAGAATCAATTGCCTCAGAACATGGTGCTCGTATGACTGCTATGCATAAAGCAACCGACAATGCCGGAGCATTCTTAAAAGCATTAAAATTAGAATATAATAAAGCTCGTCAAGCATCAATTACTAACGAAATTTTGGAAATTGTAAGTGGTGCAAATGCATTGAAAGGATAGATCTTTTAAACAAGATAAGAAGCGAGGTTGTCTGAAAATAAAAAATTTAAGACAGCCTCTTTTCTTTTATATTCCAACGGAATAATTTATAAAAACATCTGTTAGTAGAATTTTTGAAGATAGCAATATCACAAAATAAAACCTAAGCTTTTGCCATTAAAGGGTTGTATAATGTCGTTATATCCTCTACTAATGCCCGTATTCTATTAACTGCTACATAAAGATTTGACGATTCTCATTTGCATCAATTTATGTTTCATAAGGATAGATATTTTCTATGCTTTTATCCCCCCATAAAACTATTAGATGTCAAAATTATTGAGCAAAAAAAAGCTGTCTCAATTCAAGTTTTGAGACAGCTTTTTTAAAATTAAAAATATTCTTATTTATTTTTTGAAAGTACGCATAAAAACAATGATTTTCCAAAGGTCTGTATCTTCAACTTTTCCTTTGTAAGCTGGCATATCACCACGTCCTTTTTCTGTTTTAAAGAATATACTGCCATCTGTTTGTGATTGGAATGCTTTTCCTGAAAAATCACCAGCAGAAGATTCTAAAAGTTTTGCTTTTGGACCATCACCTAAACCCATTTTACCATGGCAAGCTTGACAGTTTTTTACATAAAGAGTTTTTCCTTCTTCAATAGTTGCAGGAGACGATTTTACTGGACTAACTTTAGTGTTATCTCCAGCTGGTACTGGCCAAGGTTTTGTTTGGAAACTAACAAAAGAGAATAATCCAAAAATTAAAACAGCTGTTACTGTTGTTAATGAAATTTTAATGATTTTTTTCATAGTAGTATAATTTAGTGTTAATTAATATTAATGGTGATTACCAATTTTATGCCAACCGGTAATAATACTCGATAAACTTTTACTTAAAAATGCAAAATAAAAATGAATAATCATAAAAATGGAAATGAAAAATCCGATAATAGTATGCGTAAATATTGCTACAATAAATCCACCTTTCCCTAATACATTATTAATAAGAATATCAGGAATAAGTAATCCTATCCCAGTGAATATAATTAAAGGGATTATGAAATACATCATTTTTACATAAATATATCGTTGTAAAGGATTGAATTTTCTATCTTCGTTGATTTCAAAAGGTTCTTTTTCTCCTTTAAATATGCCAAACGAATAATATTTAATTTGTTTAATAACAGCAGGCATGTCTTTTAATGGATTTATTTTATAGAATCGAATATTTCCACTTGCAATATTTGAAATAAAATAAAAAAGATAATTTAATGCTAAGGTTATGCCACAAATGTTATGAATTTTAACTGCGGTTTTTAATTGGAATAGAAGTGAACTTACGTTGGAATATTGCATTGAAATTCCAGTAAAAATAAGCATCAAACATAGTAAACCATTAATACCGTGCCAAATGCGAATCCATGATGGGTATAGAAATAATTTATTTGACATCTTTTTTGTTTTTTTTGCGTGAAATTTTAAGTAAGATATAATGTCCTAAAAGCATTGCAATAATTCCTGCAAATAATAAGAAACTTAGAATGTTGAAATATTCATTCCTCGTCGCACCAATGACGTATGCATTATTCATTATTGCACTATTAAAGAATCCATATTTTTTACGTTCATTCTTAGAGTTGAATTTGTATAACGTTGTTGTCAATCTTGAATTTACCGAATGACATTCTGAGCAGTTTCTTACAGCTTTTGACGCAGGTAAAATGTTGTGCATTGACGCAATATTATTATTAATTTCTCCATGACAATCAGTACAACGGAGATTTTGCATGTGATGATCGCTTTCTGGAAGCCAAGCATGAGCTTCTGATAGTGGTTTAAGTTTTTTATTTGTTAAGAGTGAAAGTTTATCAGGATTATTATGGCAAGAACCACACATCTCGTTACAAACATCTATCGAGGCTTTACTACTTGAATTGTTCTGTGTAAAGGTATTTTTAAATGTGTGTGGATTATGACATTTATAACAATTAAACTCTTTTGAATTTGCATAATGGACGCTCTTTTTTGCCTCTGTTTCTATCGTTTCGAAATTGTATTTTTTAAATTTTTTATTTCCACCATGACAATCCATGCAATTAAGCATTTCGGTGAATTTTAGTTCTCCATCATGAGGAACTTTTGTGTATCCTTCATCGTGGCAATCGGTACAAGAAAATTTACCATGAGTTGCTTTTGCATAAAGAGCAGTGTCAATTCTACGTTCAGAACTCATTAAACATTTCTTGTGTTGAGTAGAATCTTTTGATACTGCAATGTATGACGTTTGGCCATGGCATTTGATGCATTTCTGGTTATCGTCTTGTCCAAACGTCAATTGTCCAAATCCTAGAATGACAATTGACAGCGTGTAAAGTGCTTTTTTCACAGTTATAATCTTACAATAATGTTAAATCCGATAAACACTTTACCTTTTGTAAAGTCATTTTTGTTATACATGTAGTTTTGTTGGGCAATAATGCTTCTGTAGCTTGCAACAAAAAGTTGAAAATTATGTGTTCCAGTATTGATATCAAATCCAATTGATGCATTTGGTTTTGATTGTTCTTGATAGTATTTTAATGTTTTAACCGGAGCTACGGTGTAGTCATATTCGAATATTGCTGACATCGGACCTACAATTTTACATTTTCCGTTTAAGGTTAAGGCTACAATATCATTTGTTTTTATTGAATCTACTTGGTTGAAATGTGCAAATGATGCTGAACCTTGTAATGATAATCGTTTGTTACATTTACGAGCTACAATAATTGAATGTAAAAATGATAATCGACTAGAAAATTTATAGTTTAATGCCCAATTTGATTTATCTCTTCCATCTATTACCGTATTTGCAAAATATGAAACAGAAATAGGTATTGCATTTGATTTCTTTTGCTTTAGTAATGCTATTTTTAGAATAAATTCCTGCATTTTATGATTACTTTCTGTCCCAAATCCAATCATAATATTGTCAGTAATACCATAATTCATCCCAACGCGGATATTTGATGAACCATAAATTCCAAATAAATCACTAATGGTTTTCATATCGCCAAAACGATGTTGAATCATTAATTCTTTTGAACCTTTTAATGGCGACATTACCGTTTGATTATCGAGTATTGTAGAACTCGAAAATGTGTTTCTAACAGGTTCGTCAATAGTAACTTCTGGTAAAGACTGAACGGTTGTGTCCGCCTTTGCTGTACTATCCATTTGTGCGAACAATGATATATTGAATAAACTGAGGAGGAATGTTATTGTTATAACGGTAATCTTTTTCATCTTTATATACATTAAATGTGATTAATTGTTTGTTGCACCTTCTTTTATCCACGTTAAAACCTTTGTGGCTTGAGTTGCTGTTGCACCATTATGTCCTTCGTTGAACTTTACATATAGTTTACTGCTAGTTGGTGTTGCTGTATTTATCTCTTTATTAACATTAGAATATACATTCGTTTCTAAATTTAAGGTTTCATTACTTGAACTGTGACAAGATTTGCATGATGTATTAAATATTGGCACAATATCTTTAGCAAAGCTTATGGTTTTAGCTTTTGTTGTATCAACAGTTGACTGATTTGTTGTGTCACCAGGATTATGGATTGTTGTGTCGGTTGGGCTTGTTGTTGTACTTGGCTTTACATATTCTGTTTTTTTGTACGTACATGCTTGATAGATGCCAATCATGATAAAAAAACCTAAAAAAAGTATTCTTATTTTCATTTTTCTGTATTTACTATTTATAAAAAACACATTGTTCAAAACCAAATGTGATGTTGTCCTATTTAATAGATAGCAAATGTATGAATTGTTGATTAAATTCTAAAGGTCTGAAATCGTGACCAATTCTATTTATTTGCGATATATATCGCGCAATATAGAATGTATGTCGAGAGGTTGGTGTTTGTGTATTTTAAATACTACTTCATTTGGATGTATAAAAAAAAGAGGCTGCCTTTGTTTTTAAGGCAGCCTTGAGTGAACACATTTAAGTTGTATTTAAGCTTAATGGAGTTTTTATTTTTGTGTCATACCATAAGTATGAACACTATTTTTTGCTGATGGGAGATAATTTACGCCAAACCAACAAATCATCAAAATTCCAAATGCAATAGTTAAAATAACCAAAGGGGTTTTTACTGCTTGTTTGAAATGATAACGGTAATGTATATATACTAGATATAGTAACCAAGTAATAAATGCCCAGGTTTCTTTGGGATCCCATGTCCAGTAATTCCCCCAAGCTTCTTTTGCCCATAATGCACCAAAAATAAGTCCACAGGTTAAGAATGCAAAACCTATATAAACGACACTATCAGCAATTTTTACCGATTCAGTAGCATCTTCACCTTTACGAAGTGCGAGTAATCCAAAAAATGCTGTAACGGTTGATGCAAATAAAATAGAATACGCAAAAATATATACAATTACGTGAGGTACAAACCAAGGGCTTTGCAATGCAGGCATTAATGTTTTTTGGAAATATTCTGGATGTGCAAAATTAATTGATAGAAATAAAATTGCAAATGGGAAACTAAATAGGGGAACCCATATCAATTTGCGGAAATGATAGAGTGCTATTCCTATTACTGCGAGAAATGATGCGTACCAAAGTCTCGTTTCACCCAATGTTCGTAGTGGTGGACGTTCTAAATCTATCCATAATCCGATTATATATATTGCTAAAATCAGAATCCCAATATAAAGGAATATTGTGCCGATTTTTCTCTTAGGGTTTTTGATAGGGAAATAAAATGCCCCAATTCCTATTATCCATGATAAGATAGTAAGGAAATAAATTGTATTGAAATTGATTAACACTGTCGTAAGTTTTAAATTATTTTTTATCTGTGAAAATTAACAAAAATGCGCCCGCAAGTAACATTATTACACCGGCATAAATCACCTTTAACCAAGGATCATAAACAAACTCAAAAATACTATATTGTGACCATTTCCCCATTTGTTCGTCATATCCAACCTGATATATGTACCAACCATCGATTTTGAATGGTTTATTAACCTCGATTGTCGTTTCAATATATTTTGCTTTTTTCTTCAAGTCAGGATGTATTCTAACTTTCGACATAAAACTTTTAGGTTGAGGCTTTAATAAGCCTATAACCTGCCCATTGTGCAACGGAAGTGTTTGATTCCCAAAAATAAAACTGCCCGATGATATCCATCCAGAGTTAATTAATGCGTTTGTTTTCGCATCATGAATCTCAAGTTGAACAGCTGGTGTTGATCCTGGACCTGGATAAGGTCTAAATCCTAAAGAATCTGGAACTGCATCAGGTAAATATTTTTTTACAGCAACCGTATATTTACCAATATGATACGTTGAAGAATCTTTAATTTGAAAAAGTAATCGTCCACTTTTATCTTTCTCAAAATCATCGTTTTCGTTAACTATTACGAGTTCTGGAGTATATTCCCCTACGGTAAAATCTTTTAATTCTATCGAAAATGGCAAAAAGGAGTGTTCATATTTATCGTTAAATGCTACATTAAAATTATCACCTTCAGACATTTTTAATGATAGCTTTTGTTTATCAGCCGATCCAAATGCACCAGCCATAATTACAAGGAATAAACCAAAATGGTTTAAAAAGAAGATGCTGTTTTTCTTATTAATTATGGTAATTCGTTTTAAAATGGTAAACATTAAAATAATTAAAACGATAAATGTTGCTACTAAAAAAGGTAAACTTTCAGTAATATGAGTTAAACCAAGGTTAAATAAAAAAGGATTTGGCGTTTCGGGTGCTTGGGGTATAATCCCAAGAATTATAATTATAATGGTATAAAGTGTAATTGATGCTATTGTTGCAGGAATACTCGATAACCAACTAATTATTGGGTTTTTTACAAAGAAATGAGCTATAACTATTGTTAGAAAAAATATTCCAAAGAAAATGAGGAAATAGGGTTTTGGAGGCAAACCAAAATATGCACCTTTAAATATAAATTGAATGATAAAGGACATTGCGATTGCGATTGAAAACGTAATAAAACTTTCGGCATATCCCCAAGTTGCCTGAAATAATGTATGTTTATTTGATGAATCCATCTGTTCTATTTTTACTGTGTATGTAGAGTCAAGTAGCTCTATTGTAGATTTATAACGTACTTACAATACTCATCCTATTATGTTAGTATTATTATATGCAAACATAATGAAATTTATAGTATTATATTATTGATTTATACCATAAAAATATATTTTGATAAATTTTTTTCTTAAAGCTAATGACATTTGTTTTGTTTAATTCGAGATATGTCGTTTTTTGATATTACTATGTCAATTAAAAGAAACTTTTAGTACCTTTGCTACCTAAATCCTAGGATTTGTTGTGAACAATTGTTTGTTTTATAAATATTTAGCTCAAATTTGTCCTCAATTATTTCAAATTAAATATGGCAATTTTAAAATCGACACATAATTGTTTAAATTGTATATATAAACATCAGTTGTTTACTCGTCTCAATAACGATGAGTTGCAAATGATAAATGATGCTAAGTTGGAAGTTACCTTCAATGAAGGTGAAAATATGCTAAAACAAGGGTCGTTTGTTACTCATATAATATCTGTGACGTCAGGACTTGCGAAAGTATATATTGAAGGAATCTCAAAAAGAAATTTAATTTTGCAATATGTAAAACCTGGTGATTTTATTGGTGGACCCGGTGCTTTCGTTGATAAAATTAATCATTTTTCGGTTGTTGCTGTTGAGGATACGAACGCTTGTCTAATTCCTATTGACATTTTTAAACAAATTATTCAAACCAATCATACCTTTGCTTTAGGATATATTGAAGATATTAGTCTAAAAGGAATCTTTAATTTTGACCGTTTCATTAGTTTAACTCAAAAGCAAATGTATGGTCGAGTTGCCGATGCATTATTGTATCAATTTAATAATATATACTCTTCAAGAACTAATGGTTTTCCTCTTAACAGAAAAGATTTAGCCGATTTTACTGCTTTAAGCAAAGATAGTGCTGGACGTATTTTGAATTCATTTGAAGAGTCGGGATTTATAAAAATATCTGATAATAAAATTATAATATTAAACCTTGAACAGTTAGAAGATATTAGTTCAAAAGGCTAAAATCTTTATTGGAAAGTTATTCCTTTCCAATCACTCCATTAGCACCATTTAAATTGTTTCAGGATTTCTGTGTTTATAAAACAGTTAGTTCTGTTCAATTCTAATAAATATTAAAGGCTTCGAGTATTTCGAAGCCTTTAATATTATAGCCAAAAATAATTGATTACCAAGTCTTTGCTAAATCTAAAGAATTTTGTAACAAAGCCTTTGCATAAGAAGGATTATGAATTCCAAGACTCTTATCTTCTTCAATAAATTTGTAGTTATAGAAAACTTTAACTTGCGCTGCAGTTAAGTATAGTACATTTGTTGCAGACAATCCTTTTTTGTTTGCTATTAATAAATCATATGTGCTAGTATTAGCAGGAATTGTATCTAACCAACCTTTTTTCCCTAATACTGTTCTTAGGCTCGCTAATAATTTTGTTATTGTTGCTTGAGACGTTTCGAATTTTGCAGTTGTTGTTCCAGCTAATGTTTTAGCTGCGATATCTGTACTGTGACAAGTAGCGCAAGCATTTTGATTTAATGTTTTAGTTGTAGCTGTTTCAGAAGCTAAATAACTTACATTTAATGAGTGTCCACCAGCCATTACACCTGAAGCTGAACTTCCCATATGACATTGAATACAATTTGATGCAGAAGCGTGAGTTGAGTTAACATATCCCGTTGAACCTGCAATTTCATAAGCACCAGAACCAGCTGTTCCGTTTAATAGGTTACCTTGTGGTCCATGATGTGGTCCTAAACGTCCACTTGTAAGTTTTACGATTACAGTGTCATCAGCGGCTTTAAGTTGCGAATATGTTTTTGCCGTTTTGAATACAACAGCTAACGCACGGCTTTGGTGACAATTAATACATAGGTTACTGTTTCCTTTGTTTATTGTTGCAGTAGAATCTGCTAAACAAATTACTGGAGCTACCGATTTAAATGCATAATCTGTTTTATCGTATGCAGTGTGAATGTTATGACAAGAATAACAGCTTATGGGTGTTACATTACTAAAACCATTCGCTGGTAATAATGAGAAATTACCATCAGCAATTCTTTGTACAAAACCTTCATTAGTATGACAACCTGAACAGTCTGATTTGTTCTCAGAACCTGCGGTTGCTCCTTCAGCATGTACCGATTTGTTGTATTGTAATTGTGCTGTGTAAAGTTTTGCATCGTTATTGTGACAAGCTGAGCATGTTGCTGTTCCGTCAGCACCTTTAGCACCATCAGTACCTTTTGCGCCGTCAACTCCATTTGTACCGTTTACGCCATCTTTGCCTGCAATTCCTGCAATACCTGCAGTTCCCGTAGGGCCTGTTGGTCCCTGAGGTCCTTCTTTTACGCAACTTGCTGCCATTAAAGCCAAGCCTAGTATGTAAATGATTCTTTTCATAAATTTAATTTTAAGGTTCATAAATTTCTTTATACAAAAGAATATAATATTTGTTAACCATTGATTAAAAATTGGAAAGGCGTTATCGCAATTAATCCTACATATTTACTTGTTTATTCGATCCGTAACCAAAAAAAGCTGACATATATCGTTTTTAAACGAATCTATATCAGCTTTAACTTTGATTTTCAATTAATATATGCTTTAAAACAGTATATTAGGAGCTATGATATTAAATTTTTGATCGAGAATTTTTATTTTAATTATTTCTTGCACCTTCTTTTATCCATTTTAAAAGAACCGTCATTTCCGATTCAGATAATTTCCCAGACATTAACGAACCGGTTAATGTTTTATATATACCACTATTCGTCGGAACTAATGTATCAACACCACATCCTTTTTGCGTATAGATGTTTTGATATATAGTACTTTGATTAGAGAAATCAATGCCTGGAGCTACACCTTTGGGATTATGACAGGTAACACAATTTTCGTTAAATAATGGGATTATTATGTCTTTAAAGCTAACAAAATCAGGCTTTGCTGGTAAAGCACCTTTTGTTAAGTAATTTATAACAAAAGTGTAATTTAATGTCGATAGTAAACTAGCATGAATAGAATCATTTAGTTTCGGCAACCAAACACTTTCAGCTCTAATAAAACTTTCAGGTGTATAGTAATTGTGACAAAATTTACAATTTGTAATATAAATACTTCGACCATCATTTAGGTTATCTAATGAAGCATTAATTGTTGTGTCTTTTATTGTCGGACTATATAACGTTGCTGTAGAAGGGTCTATTAAAGGTAACTTTCCTCTCGTTACGTATTTCAGTAAAAGACTATCTTGAGTATATGATAAACTAGATTTTGCACCCATTGATTTAACATAGCCTTCCCATTGTTTTGGTGTAAATAGTTCTGTTTTGTATAAACTGTGGCAGGTTGTACATTTGTTCATGAATATAACTCGTCCACTATCTAAATCTCTAAGGTTTGCAATTGATGTAGTATCTGCTAATGAAGGTATATACGGATTGGTTGTAGTCGAATCAAACAATGTTGGATTTTCTGCTAAATCTTTTACACACCCAATATTAAGTATAATCAAAAAGCCTAAAACGGTAAAGATTATTTTGTTCATATCGATTTTTATTTATGTATACCTATTTTGTGAAATCATTGTATTTTATTGAACCAGAACGCTTCTTGATAACATAACGCCCTGAATCATATCTAATCCATCGCATTGACCGCGTACACTTGTTGCATATCCAACTTTGATTTTTTGAAATTCAGCTTTGTGGTCAACAACCGTAGCACTATCGAAAGAACAAGTTACTCCCGATGTTTCATCTGCTAAAACAATTGTTGCATCTTTATCTGTAACTTTAATATCTACAACTTTACCAGATACTTGAATAGCTTTATTTCCATATTTCTTATTTCCAATGGTTTCATCTTTACTGAAATCGTCAAATAGACCTTTCGCTGAAGTTACAATACTTGGTTTTTCGTCAGCAAGATTTCTGTGAGGCATATGAAATACATAATAAACTCCACATAGACCAAGTGTTAGACCAACACCAAAAACAATCAAAAATATTTTCAAATATTTATTCATCTCGTTACAATTTTAAATTGTTTATTTTGCTTGATAAAGCTCATATTTTAAATCCATCGTTAAAGCTACATTATCGTCAATTCTATCTTTATAGCTTTCTTCGATTTTAACTTTGTAGTTTGCTAATGAGATATTCATCGCTGATGTTCCTTCAACTTTTCCACCTTTAATCACTAATTTGCCTTTTTTTTTGATATCGCGAGTTTCGCCATGAATAGTTAATTTTCCAACGATGTCAATTGGATATTCGCCATCTTTAGCAAAGTTAACAGTTGCAATATTTGCAATTTTACCTTTGAAATCAGCTTTAGGAAATGTGCCCGATTGCATGTAGTTTTCGTTAAAATGTTCTTCTAAAAGTGCTTCTGGAAATTTGAATCCACGTACTTGAAGTTGAACGACTAAATCACCAGTTTTAGAATCTAGAATACTAGAAGCTTTGTTGTTTTTGCCATCGATTGTCAACATTGCTGTTTTCGACAATAAATGAACGTTTCCATCTTTACAAATATATTTTTGAGCAAATAGACTGCTACATGCTAAAAATACAAGGCCTGAAATTACAATTACCTTTTTCATCTTTTTATGTTTTTAAGTTATATTAATTTAGACGTTATTCTTTTATTATTCTTTATTCTTTTTTCCGCCAAAAACTCTTGAAATGTTAAAGCCAAAGTAAATACCGTTTTTCATAATATCACCTTGCGTTTCTGCAATTACTCTGTTTTCAACCATATTAAGTGAGTTGGTTAAGAATAATTGAAATACGTGTCCACCCGTTTCTAAATCAAAACCGAGAGATACTGGATTAAAATATTTTGTCGTAGTTTTCTTTGAATTGTTTGCATAAAAATATTCAAAAGAAAGTCCTAAACGTCTTGTGAGTTTGTAACGACCACCAACTCCTAATGCTAAAATGTCGTTCTTTTCGTCAAAAGCTGCTAAGTTACGATGAACGTATGTTGGCAAAATTTCAAGTGAGAAGTTTTCTGTGAATTTTCGAGCGATAATAAATTGGTTTGTATATGCAAATCGATCTCTAGTGTCTTTATGATATCTAGCCGAATCTTTTATAGTTGCTAATGAAAAATCTGAGAAGAATGATATTGCTACTGGCATGTTATGTATGCCTCCTTTTGATTGACGGATTAAAGATAATTTCATTGAACCATCATATAGTTTGTCAACATTTCCTCTTCTTATGCCAACTTGTAACCAATTTGTAATACCATATTCTAAACAAAAATTCATAACCGCTTGATCTAATCCCCATAATTCATATGAGCCTAAATTAAGTTGTCCAAATCGGTGGTTTATTCTAAAATCAAGTTGTCCTTGATGCATTCTTTCAATTGATTGGGCATTGATTACCCTTGTCGATTTAAAAGTATATTCAACTTCTTGTCTCTCAGGTTTTACTTCTTCATTTAAAAGATTCATCAAACTATCATCTTGCGCAAACACACTAAATGGAGTTAAAAGGATGAATGCTACAATAATTTTGAAATTTATTTTTCTTACCATTTTTGTACTTATTAATGATTAATTATTTTTTGCTCCTTGCGTTATCCAACCTAATACCAGATTTACCTCATTCGAAGCCATTTTGCCATTCATTTTGCCATTTAATGTTTTAATAATTCCACTATTTGATGGCGTTTTTGTATCAACTCCTGTTCCATGAATATTTGTTGAAACAAGTGTTTTATATAGATTTGTTTTTAGATTTGGTTGTGTTGCACCACCGTGACAACTAATACATTTTTTATTGAAAATTGGAGCAATATCGGTTTTGAAACTAATATTTGCTGGGAAACTTGGAGCAGGTAATTTATCCTTTTGACAAGAACTAAATAAGAGCAGAACAATTGCGATAGTAAGAAATGTATAACTTCTCATTGTATTCAAATTAATTTGTTACTGACTGTTAATAGATAAAAAGAAGGCCTTCTTTTTATTAAGTGTTATTTTACCATTTACTTGCCTCAGCAATTGAATTCTTTAACAATGCTTCTGCATAATCAGGATTGTGAATACCGAAACTCATATCGTTGTTTATAAATTGATAGTTGTAGAATACTTTTGCTTGAACTGCTGTTACTCTAACTTTTACTTTTGGAGTTGTTGTGTAACTTAATCCTGTGAATTTTTTGGTTGTAGGGTTATACAATTTTATTGAACCAACTGCACCAGCTGTTGCTCCGGTATCTAAGAAATGTTTAGTAGCTAAAATAACTTTTAGTTGTTGAAGAAGTTTTTTAACATCACCCTGAACCACCGCTTTTTGAGTTATAACTGCAGCTGCTGTATTGTATTTTTTACCAACACCAGTTACATTATGACAAACAATACATGCATTTGTGTTTAATGTTTTTATTCCTGCTGCTTGATCAGTTGCATTTTTGTAATACATTGTGCTAAATGAATGACCACCTGCATTTGTTTGTGTTGGATTTCCGCCCATGTGGCAAGTAATGCAATTTGCTATTGAAGAGTGTTCGTGGTTTACATAGTTTTCTGTACCAGCTAATTCGTATGCACCCGATAAACCAACTCCTGCCCATAAATTCCCTTGAGGTCCATCATGTGGATTAATTGAACTGTAAAGATCAACTGAATCGGTGTTTACAGCATTTTTAAGTTTCGAAACCGATGGTGTTGTAATATCAACGACTGCCTTTGTTAAGTAGCCTTTCATGTAAAAAGGACGACTTTGGTGACAGTTGATACAAACGTTAGATTTTCCTGCTGGTATTGTAGCCGATGAATCTTGCATAACCGTAATTGGCCCCATTCCCTTAAGTGCTATATCTGTAGAATCGTATTTTGTGTGAATATTGTGACATGTATAACAGCTAATTACAGATACTGGATTATATGGAGCATTATGTTGTAACGAATCATAAATAAAATTTTCACCAGTCATAATTCTTTGATTGAATCCTTCGTTATTATGACAACCTGCACAAAAAGCTTGATTTTTTGAGTATGCATAGTTACTTGTTCCATCCTCGCCTAAAGCATGAACAGATGTGTTGTATTGCATTTGTTTTGCAAGAATTTTATCTCCTATATGACATCCCGAGCATGAAGCAACGCCATTTGTTCCATTAATTCCATCTCGTCCATTAACACCATTTGTGCCATCAAGACCATTCGTTCCATTTATTCCAGCAGTTCCTGTTGGACCCATCGGACCCGTTGGACCTTCAGTAATACAGCTTGTCATAAATATTCCCAAGCAAATCAAGTAAGCAAGTCTTTTCATAAAATTTGAGTTTTTAGTGAATTTAATTAGTACATTAATTAGTTCTTGTAATATACAGCCTATAAAACCGACTAAGATTATAGGGAAACGATCTGTTTGTATTTTTATACGATACACATACGCAAAATTATGAAAATATATCGTACCATACAAATCCTATTGAAAATATAGGACAAGGAGTGCGCAATGTCTGTGTATCTTAATATGTAAGTTTCAATATTACAATAAGATATGTCTTATTTAGAAAGAATTTAAATTAATTATTAACGGGATTAAGTGCAAATTTAGAACATTTATTTCTAGAGACGTTAATATTGCCAGTCCACTTAACACCACCACGAGTTGCATATACCATATGTACCCCAATATTTAAAGTCATTTCAAAACAACCAACGGCTCCACAATCAGGTGTTGTGTTTGGATAGGATTTAGTAATATAACCTTCCTGTATGCCATCAATTGAAACTGTTATTGAATCAGAATAAGAGACAGATGACCAAACGGTTAATTGCCCCTTCGCAGCTTTTATAGTTACCGTTTTTGTTGCTACATCAGTTCTTTTGCCATTTTTAGACATGGCTTCTAAGGTAAAAGTCTGAGGATTATTATTGAGTGAATCAGAATAGTAATCGATATTAGCTGTTGTATTTGTTATTCCATTGGGCATTGTCCATTTATATTTATATGCATCAATTGATGTGTTTCTTAACTTTATTGTGTCACCAGCTGAGTATATACTTGCATCGGTTGTGAAATCCGCGGTTGGTTGCTTTTGGCAAGATACACTTGCAGCAATTAGAAATAAAAAATATATTGCTATCGTTTTCATACCATATGCTATCGTTTTAATAGGATACAAAATTAAGCAAACTTTTTTATAAATATTGGAATTTAAAATAAAAATGGAATAAACATTTTACTCTTTTTCATGTAGTCTAAATATATAGTTCCAAAATATTCAATACATTCCTTTTCATCTTTTTTTGCGGTAATGAAAAATAAACTACTTGCAATTATTGAAATCGTAAGTAGTTCGATCGAAATGTTTTTTAAACAAATCCCCCAAGTAACAAAAATAAGGGAACTATACATTGGATGTCTAATATACTTGTAAATACCGACATTTACCAACTTTGTGGTTTTTTCAAATCCAAATAGGCTAGGGTCATTGCGAGACGTGTGCGAATTGTCATATTTACGAAATGGAATTAAACTCGCAAAAATATAGTATAAGCCAATAAATAAAAACATCCATGAAAGAATTTGTAAAAGGCTAAAGGGTTTATAAAACCAATAATGAAAATTACAGACTAATAACCATACTATACATTCCCAACCAAAGAATCGATAGAATCCATGATTCTTGATCGATACTAACGATCGCCAGGAAAGTGCAATTATCGGAATACTTAAAATGAAAAAGAGAAAGAGATATTTCATTGAACTATAAAATTATGATTAACGAAAATACGAAATATTCGTTAGTTCTTAGTGGGTTAATGATAGATTCTTATGTCAAAGATTCATCTTGTATTATTATATCTTTAATACTTTCGACAATTTTCAATAACTTTCCTCCCAAATAATGTGATATATGTCTGAACAAAAAAAACTGTTTCTCCTTGATGCTTATGCGATGCTATATCGTTCGTATTTTGCTTTTATAAATGCTCCTCGTCGCACATCATGGGGACTCAATACTTCGGCACCATATGGTTTTACCAATGCATTGATAGATGTTTTGAAAACAGAAAAACCAACGCATATTGGCGTAGCTTTCGATCCTGGTGGTAAAACTTTTCGCCATCAACAATATGAAGCATATAAGGCTCAACGGCAGGAAATGCCTGAAGAATTACGAGCATCAATTCCTTATGTAAAACAAATTATTGAAGCATTCAATATTCCCATTTTGCAAGTCGAAGGTTTTGAAGCCGACGATGTTATTGGAACGCTTGCAAAACAAGCCGTGAAACAAGGTTTTGAAAGTTACCTTTTGACTCCTGATAAAGATTATTGTCAATTGGTTGAGCCAGGTATTTTTATTTATCGTCCACGAAGTTTTGGACCTGGATACGAAATTATGGATGTTGAATCCGTGAAAACGAAATTTTCTATAAGCGAGCCATCACAGGTGATCGATATTCTTGGTCTTTGGGGTGATGCTTCCGATAATATTCCTGGAGCTCCTGGCATTGGCGAAAAACGGGCAAAAGATTTAGTAGCTGCATATGGAAGCATTGAAAATATTTATAACCATCTTGACGAACTAAAAGGAAAACAAAAAGAAAATATCATAGAATTTAAAGAACAGATATTATTGTCGAAACATTTAGCAACAATTCATGTCAATGTTCCTATCGAGTTTCATGAAGAATCGTTGCGATACGAGGTCGCATCGAAACAAAAGTTGATGGATTTGTTCCAGCATCTTGAATTTAGGACTTTTGGAGCAAGGCTATTTGGTGAACAGCCAAAAATCCAAGCAACATCAACGGCTCCGAATGCCATAAAAAAGGCTCCTGTTCAAGGCTCGCTTTTCGATATGCTCGATGAAACACAAGAAATCGTAGAACTTCCAGATGTTGCCAATTCAACTGTGGAAACGATTTTCACGAATCAACATAATTATCATTTGGTTGATACCGCTGAAAAACGTCTGCAATTATTCGAAATTCTTAAAAAAAGTGGAGAATTCTGTTTCGACACTGAAACCACCTCACTCGATATTATTGACGCTCGACTCGTTGGGATTTCGTTTTCCATTAAAAAAGGAGAAGCTTGGTATGTTTCCGTTCCTGAAGATGCAACCCAAGCCCAAACAATTGCGAATGCATTCAAACCGTTGTTCGAAGATATGAGCATTGCCAAAATCGGACAGAATATGAAATACGATATTTCGGTGTTGGCAAATTATGGTATCGAAGTAAATGGTCAAATGTTTGACACCATGATTGCTCATTATTTGGTACAACCCGATTTACGTCATGGTTTGGATTATTTGGCTGAACTGTATTTGAATTATAAAATGGTTTCGATCGAAGAGTTGATTGGTAAAAAAGGTGCCCATCAAAAATCGTTTCGTTCAGTTCCTCTTGAGCAGGCAAAGGAATATTCTGGTGAGGATGCCGATATTACGTATCAGCTACGTGATATTTTACTTGTCGAACTTCGCAAACACAATCTTACGCGGTTGTTTTCCGACGTGGAAATGCCTTTGGTTAAAATATTGTCGAAGATTGAGCGAACAGGTGTAAATCTTAATGTTGAAGCATTGAAATTGTCGTCAATCGAATTGAAAACTGAAATTTCAGCTATTGAAAAAAATATTTATGAAAAAGCAGGCTGTGAGTTTAATATAGGTTCGCCAAAACAATTGGGCGAAATACTTTTCGATCGTCTTAAAATATCTGACAACGCCAAGAAAACCAAAACAAAGCAATATGCAACTGGCGAAGAGGTTTTGGAACAACTCAAAGGAGAACATCCAATTGTTGACGATATTTTAGAATATCGTTCTATAAAAAAGCTCGTCTCAACGTATATTGATGCTTTACCTGAGTTGATTAATCCTACTACAAATCATGTTCATACATCCTACAATCAGGCAATTGTGGCGACTGGTCGATTAAGTTCAACAAATCCAAATTTGCAAAATATTCCAGTTCGTACCGAAAAGGGTAAGGAAATTCGTCGAGCTTTTATCCCTTCATCGCCAGAGAGAGTGTTTCTATCGGCCGATTATTCACAGATTGAACTTCGTGTCATAGCCCATTTTAGTAGTGATGAGGCTTTTATTCAAGCATTTAAAAATAATGAAGATATTCATGCCGCAACGGCATCTAAAATTTTTGGCATACCATTGAATGAAGTTACAAGTGAGCAACGTCGCCAAGCAAAATCCGCAAACTTTGCCATTTCGTATGGTTCTTCTGCCTTTGGATTAGGGCAAAACTTAAATATTAGTCGTAAAGATGCTCAATTTTTAATTGATGGTTACTTTGCTACCTATCCAAAAGTAAAAGAATTTATGGATAAACAGATTGCGATAGCTCGTGAACAAGGTTATGTTGAAACAATGATGGGGCGTCGTCGCTATTTACCTGATATTAATTCCCATAATGCAACCGTTCGTGGTTTTGCTGAACGAAATGCTATAAATGCACCTATACAAGGTTCGGCTGCCGATATTATTAAAATAGCGATGATAAAAATCTTTAAAGAATTCTCGAAAAAGAATTTACAATCGCAAATGATTATGCAAGTGCATGATGAGTTAAACTTTGATGTTTTGAAATCGGAAATTGATGTCGTTACTGAGTTGGTTCGCAATGGAATGCAGAATGCAATTCACCTAAAGGTTCCGTTATTAGTTGATTTAGGCTTGGGTGATAATTGGTTAGAAGCACATTAATAAATTTTAATAATTATATCATGAACATTTGTATTTATATTTCGGAAATTAACTGGCTGGCAGTAGCAACGGCTACAATTATCTCATTCCCATTGGGAGCATTGTGGCATTCTAAAAAGCTTTTTGGAAAAGCATGGGCAGAAGATGCAAAATCATCGGTTGACAAAAACAATAAAGCAGCGATGATTCGACTTTTTAGTCTCTCAGCACTATTTCACTTTATAACAGTTGTTGGGCTTGCCGTTGCAATTGGAAAAGATGCAACGCTTTTGTCCGGTTTTATAATAGGTTTTATAATTAGTTTTACTTGGATATTTACTGCAATTGGAGTGACGTATCTATTTGTGGGAAGACCATTTAGATTGATTCTAATTGATGCAGGATTTTATCTTGTGTTTTTCTCTATTGCTGGAATGCTATTAGGAGCTTGGTAAAATAGAATAGCTATTTTTTGACATAGAAGCGTAAAGCAATTCCTGCCGAATAGTTCTCTTTATTAAGATAAAATAAGCTTGGTTTGATGTTCACAGAAAGGTTGTCGCTCATGTCATAGTCGAAAAGGTATGCATCAACACAAGCATCAACAATGTTTAATACATACCAAACAGAAAGACATATTGTTGTTAAGTCTCTGTTTTTTCTCATTCTATTTCTTGCTTCTTGAATTGCTGCGGGTTCAAATTTATTCCCTTTGTATGTTATATATTGAAACTTTGTCGGATTAACTGTTACTGAATCCTGTTGGATATTATATAGATTTTTGTATGTTATATAACTTGAGTTAAATGAACGATTTAAATAATATCCAACTGCAAACCCGGCATAGATTAATGGTACCTTCCAATATTTGCCATTGAATATTTGACCAGCTCCAGGAACAACTGTCGAAAGATATGTTGCGACTTTAGGTGAATGCTTCCTTTTTATAACAACACTCTCACTAGTATCTACTTTAGTCGAATCAATTCGAGTTATAGTTGAAGTATTATTTTGAGCAAATATTTGATATATTGCAAAAGCAAATAGTAGAAATAGTAGGCTAAATCGTTTTAAGATGTTTGTCATTAAATTTAAAAATTATAAAGATGCAAATGTAGTAGAATTTGGTTTAAAACGTAAAAGGCTATCAATTTGATAGCCTTTTACGTTTTAAAATTATGCTTGTAGTTTTTCTAAAACACCAATAAGCCTTTCAAATTCTTCTTCATTGCCAAAAGGAATTACTATTTCACCTTTACCATTCGGATTCTTTTTCAGTTTTACATTCGCATTAAAAACCGTTGTAAGCTGGTCTTTTAACGATTCATATTCTGGTGGAAATCCATTTGAAGGTTTCGATTTAGGGATTTTTACTGAGTTGTTGTTATCTGATGTATCTTCTTGAAATGCTTTAGATAATTCTTCTGATCTTCTAACAGTTAAATCATTAGCAATTATTTCAGTATAAAGTTTAATCTGAATTTCAGAATCATTTATTCCACTTAATACTTTTGCATGTCCAATAGTTATTTCACGATTTATGATCCCTGCTTGCATTTCAGGTGGGAGTTTAAGCAATCGCATAAAGTTTGTTACGGTGGTGCGAGGTTTGCTTACTTTTTCGCTGAGTTGCTCTTGGGTTAAATTACATTCTTCGATCAAACGTTGATAGCTTACTGCAATTTCTATTGGATCAAGATCTTCGCGTTGTACGTTTTCTACTAATGAATGGAGTAAAATCTCTTCGTCATTTGTTTTGCGTATATATGCAGGTATATTTTCTAGGCCTGCCATTTTTGAAGCTCTCCAACGCCTTTCTCCTGAAATTATTTGATATCGATTATTCGCTATTTCACGAACGGTAATTGGTTGAATTAAACCAATTTGTTTGATGTTACTTGAAAGTTCAAGTAAAGCATCTTCGTCGAATCTTGTTCTAGGTTGATTTGGGTTTGCTTCAATATTGTTTATATCAATATCGGCAATTCCTGATTTAACATGATTGGTTATTGTATTTGAATAATTGGATGATGAATCCATTAGTGCAGATAGCCCTTTTCCGAGTACACTTTTCTTTGGAGTAGTCATTTTATTTTGTTAAATTATAAATTGATATAATGTTATCCAACTAATTCTTTTTCAGTAGGAAGGTTGTTTTTTATAAGTAGTTCTTTTGCTAAATGTAAATGACTTTGTGATCCTTTTGAATCTGCATCATAAAGAAGTACAGGTACGCCATGACTAGGTGCCTCACTTAATGTTACATTACGTTGAATGATCGTTTTAAATACCATTGTATCGAAATGTTGGCGAACTTCTTCTACAACTTGGTTTGCAAGCTTTAAGCGATTATCATACATAGTTAAAACAAAGCCTTCAATTTCAAGGTCATCATTAAACTTCATTTGTACTATCTTTATGGTATTTAGTAGTTTACTTATTCCTTCTAAAGCAAAGAATTCACATTGAACAGGTATAATAACTGAATCAGCGGCAGTTAATGCATTTACCGTTAATAATCCAAGTGACGGAGTACAATCTATCAGAATAAAATCGTAGTTAGCACGCACTTTCGAAAGTGTTTTCTTTAATGATTTTTCTCTTTCAGTTCTGTTAAGTAATTGAATCTCAGCGCCAACAAGATCTATGCTACTTGGTATTATATCTAATCCGTCAACTGCTGTTTTTAAAATTGCTTTTTCGGTGCTTTCACCTTCTACCAAACAATGATATAAACTTACGCGTTGATCGTCGGGAGAGAATCCCAACCCAGAAGAGCTATTCGCCTGAGGATCAGCATCAACAAGTAGAACTTTATAGCCCATTACAGCTAAACTTGCTGATAAATTAATTGAAGTTGTTGTTTTTCCAACTCCTCCTTTTTGATTAGCTAATGCAATAATCTTTCCCATTTTTATGGTTTTATGTCAATCTAATATTTTACAATTTTCAAAAGTATAGACAATTAATATACTTTTATACCTTTCCTCAATATCAATATCAACCAACTCTGTTGATAAATTGTTAATGTAAATTGCATCCTATTGAAGTATAGAGACATGTCGTTTTTGAGCTGTTAATAAAAAATCTAAAATCAATACAATTTAACTGTTTTAGCGTGTTAATTGATTTGTTTTAATAGGCTAAATGATTGACATCTTGCTAACTAAGATTTTTTTTGTAGTTTTGCAATCTAAAAGATTTTAAATGTCGCTTGATAGAATTGTAGAAATAGTTAATGCTTCGGTGTCACATGCAGATCATGTGGTACTTACGAATGTTAATTTCTCTTTAAATAAAGGTGAATTAGTCTATTTAGTTGGTCGAACAGCATCAGGAAAATCTAGTTTAATTAAGACAATGTATGGAGAACTCCCTTTTGATGGTGAATTAGGAATTGTCGCTGGCTTTGATCTTAAAGTTCTTAAAAACAGTAAAATACCGTTTTTAAGAAGAAAGATTGGAATTGTATTTCAAGATTTTCAATTACTTACAGATCGTTCTGTTCATGAAAATTTATTATTTGTATTAAAGGCAACAGGTTGGACAAATAAAGTGGAAATAGCAGAAAGAATTCATGATGTTTTAGAAAAGGTTGACCTTGTTCATAAGGAGCATAAAATGCCTTACAATTTGTCTGGAGGCGAACAACAACGGGTTGTTATAGCACGTGCAATGCTCAATGATCCTGAGTTAATTCTTGCCGATGAACCTACTGGTAATTTGGATCCAGAGTCAACAGAAGAGATAATGAAATTGCTCATTAAAATAAGTCAAACGGGTAGAGCAGTGCTTATGGCTACTCACAATCACAATTTATTGAAAAAATTTCCTTCAAAAACGCTTAAATGCGAAGCAGGAAAGCTAATTGAAATAAAGGAAAGTGATCAAATTATCGATTTTGCTCAATTAATGAATGATTATGGTGATGAAGAAACAATAAAATTGTTTTAATGTTGATGTTTGAATTTTAACTCCTTTTTAATTACTTATTTGTTAGTTGTCAATTCATATTTTTACCTTTGCAATGAATATATTGTAAAGAATTTTAAAGATTAAAAATGAAAATATTATTTCGTCTATGTTTTTTTCTGGTTGTATTTCTAACGACTATGCAATCAAGGGCTGTTTTGCCTCAGTCCGATGATTCAATTGCTGTTATTAATCAACGTCAAGATAGTATTAATTTCATAGCTAATCTTGTGGGATTAAGGGATTTGTGGTGGGTGCAAACTGCTGCTGCAAATAAATATTTAGTACGTCCTCCTGCAAATCGCGATATCAATTACAATCCAACATTTACCGACGAAGAATATTTAAAAAGAATAAAAAACATCAATTCGGTTGTAAAACTTTCTTATAATGTTCAGGTTCGTGGTATAATTAATCTATATACTCAAAGGAAAAGGGATCTTTCGGAATTTATGTTAGGATTTTCGGAATATTATTTCCCAATATTCGAACAAATATTTGATAAAGAAGGACTTCCACAAGAATTAAAGTATTTAGCATTAATTGAATCGGCACTTAATCCACGTGCAACTTCGAAAGTTGGAGCTGTTGGATTATGGCAATTTATGTATTCAACAGGTAGAATGTACGGCTTAAAGATAAATTCGTTTGTTGACGAACGCCGTGATCCGATTAAAGCAACAGTAGCAGCAGCCCATTTTCTAAAAGACTTGTATGGAATGTTTCACGATTGGAATTTGGCAATTGCTTCATATAATTGTGGTCCAGGAAATGTAAAAAAAGCCATTAAACGTTCAGGTGGCAAAACCGATTTTTGGGATATTTACCCATTTTTACCATTAGAAACCAGAGGTTATGTACCTGCTTATATTGCCGCTACTTATGTAATGAATTACAGCGAAGCTCACAACTTATATCCTCGTATTATAAATATACCAACTACAGTTGATACCATTATGGTAAAACAACGATTACATTTAGTGCAAGTTTCTGATGTATTGCATATTCCATTGCAAATGCTCGAGGATATGAATCCACAATATAGGTTAAATATTATACCATACGATGTAGAAAGTAATCCATTATTTTTACCTGGTGAGTTTGGTGTAAAATTTATTGAAAAACAAGACTCTATATATGCGTACAAAGATTCTATTCTCTTTGATCCTCAATATTTAAATAAGCAACCAGCTCGCTATGCTTATACTGAAAATCAATCGAAATCTTCGAAAAATACAAAACAACAACATACTAAAACGTCTTCAAAAGAAGAAACAACACGTTATACTGTACAAAAAGGCGATTATCTGGGCAAGATTGCGACAAAGTATGGGATAACTGTGCAAAATATTAAGGACTGGAATCATCTTAAAAGTAGTACCGCAATGGTCGGTCAAAAGCTTATTGTAGCGAAGCAATCGGTTGAAATAGATACTTCCGAAAACAAAGAAATTCACAAAGAAACCGTTTTGAAAGAACACAAACACAAAGAAAAGGTAGAAGTTGCTACAGTAGAAAAAACAGAGTCTAAAGTTGAAGAGAAAGTTGCGGAAAAATCTTCGAAAGAAACAGTTGAAAAAGACAAGAAGAAAGATGTTAAATCATCGAGTAATATAATTTACTATAATGTTCGTGCTGGCGATACACTTTGGGCAATTGCTCAAAAATATCCAGGTGTTACAGAAAGTGAAATCATAAAACTTAACGGATTGAAAAACGGAAATGCTATAATGAAAGGCATGAAGTTGAAGATTAAAGTTAATAAAGGCTAATATTTAAGGGGGATTAATTCCCCTTTTTTTGAATATAAAAGGGATTCATTCTACAAAAACTATTCGAACCGAATGAAAAAAGCAATCAAAATAACTCTTCTTGTTTTTATTTCTATCATCCTTTTGTTTCTTGCATCGCTATTTACCTTTGGTACATTCTATGGCGATAAAATATCGGGAATCGTAATTTCGGAATTGAATAAAAGACTCAACGTTAAAGTTGCTGTTGGAAGCATTGAATTTTCTATGTTTAAACATTTTCCCAGTGCTTCGATAGGCTTGAACGATGTCATTATTTATTCATCCAAAACATTTAAAAAGAAAGAATTTAACGAAAATACGGATGTCTTCCTAAAAGCTAACCATTTATCGCTGCAATTCAATATTTTCGATTTGCTTAAAAAGAAATATGACATCAATAAAATTGGGTTAATCGATTCTAAAGTTTCAATCTTTATTGATAAAAATGGAGGTAACAACTTTAAAATATTTAAAGACGATACCAGCTCAACCTCTTCGAAATTGACAATCGACCTTAAAAAAGTACAAGCCGAAAATTGCGAATATGTTTATATCGACAATAAAAGCACTTTTGTATGGAAAGGATTCTTGGAATCTTGTCTTTTAAAAGGCAGGTTTTCATCGAACGATTATGATCTTGAAACAAACATTAAAGGGAAAAGTAGACAACTTTCGGTAAATAGACAGCATTTCCCCTCGGATGTTACAATTGAGCTCGAAAGTTCGCTCCATGTTATTGATAGTACTTATACAATCAATAAATGTAATTTGACGTTAAATGATATCGAAACTAAAGTTTCAGGTAAGATTCAAAAGAAAAGGTTCTACTATATAAATTTAAATACTGATATTGAATATGCTAAATTATCCGACATTCAGATTTATTTACCTGCCAAAATTCAAAACAAATTAACTAAATGGAATCCTGAAGCAGAGTTGAAACTAACAGTACTCTCGAAAGGTAGTATATCAAGTAATGAATTACCATCATTAACGGTAAAGTTTGAAGTTGAGAATGGTAATTTCACGCTTAAAAATCATCAAAATAAGCTGAATTGTAAAGGAACATTTCTGTCGAAAGATCTTAATGATATTAATAGTTATAGCTTAATGCTCGACACTTTTGATCTTTTTCATAGTAGTAGCGAATTTGCTGGCAAATTGAGCATTACCGATTTTATTAAATTTCACATTAAATGTAGTGGGTATCTCCATTTAAAAGTTGAAGATATTTACGATTTTATAGAAAATGACAAAACAATACTGAAGGGTTTAGCTACTGGCAAAATAGCTTTTGAAACTGACGCAAATAAGATCGATACGGTTGATGAACATCTTTTTGAAAAATTAAATCTTATTTCATATATGGAAATAAGTAGCGGATATTTTAAATATAAACCAAACGCCTTTTCTGAAATTTCCGACCTTTCAGCATCAATAAAAAGTACAAATGATGTTTACGAAATAGATACTTGTACATTTCAATATTTTGGTTCCCAAATGTTGGTTACTGGGAAAGTATCGAACATCTTGAAATATATCTTAGGCAACAATCAAGTTCTTAATGGCGATTTGAATGTGAAAAGCAACTGTATCGATTATAATAAAATAATTAAAACGGCATCAGCTGATAGTAGTGTTGTTGTTTTGCCGTTATTATATAATGTAAAAGTCACTATTGATGCGGAATGTTTGACTTATCAAAAAATGACATATCAAAACATCAGAGGTCAACTTACATACAATGCCGATGGTGTTAAAGTCGAAAATATTTCTTTGCTCGTTTTTGGTGGTCGTTTTACCGGCGATGTTTTTCTGTCGCAACTTAAAAATAAAAGTTTTGAGATAAAATCAAAATTTACGACGACCAATATTTATGTCGATAAAATATTCACGGCAATGAATAATTTCAATCAGAAAACCCTTGTCGATAAAAATATTAAAGGATTAATAACTAGTCAAGTACAATTTTCTGCTGAATTAAATAACGATTTTTCGTTGAAACCAAAAACATTGGTAATGCAATGCGATGCAACCATAATGAATGGGAAACTTTTGAATTTTGAACCGATGAAAAAACTTTCGAAATTTGTTGATGTAGCCGAACTCGAAGATGTAAGCTTTTCGACATTAAAAAATAGCTTTGTTATTAAGGATGAAAAAATTACGATTCCTCAGATGGAAATTAAATCATCCGCTATAAGTTTGCAAATGTCGGGAACACACAGTTTCTCAAATAACTTTGAATATAATATTCAGCTATATTTAAGCGAATTATTAGCTAAAAAACATCATAATAGTCATCCAGACGAATATTTTGGTGAGGTTGTGGACGATGGAGCTGGGCAAACTCGATTACCGATAAAAATAATTGGAACTCCGTCTGGAATAACGATGAGTTACGATACCAAAACGGCAAAAGAAAACGTTAAGGAGTCATTAAAAAAAGAAAAGAGTGAAATAGCCAGAATCTTTAAAGAAGAATTTGGGTTAACTAAAAAAGATACTTCGTCTGTTAAAAAGGCTCCGATTAAAAAAGAAGATCCAAAACCAAAATTTGAGATAGAATTCGAATAATAATGAGTTTATACAGTAAAAGACAAAAATGGAAATTGTACCTGCTTATTGCGGGTGTTTCAATGTGTGTTGTGTCTTTATTTTTTCTTAATATACTTATTACTAGAGTTCAAACCGAAGAGCGTAAAAGCGTTTTGTTGTGGGCCGAAGCCATTCAAAAAAAATCGTCGCTCGTCGAATATACCAAAGAGTTATTCGACAAATTACAAGTCGACGAACGTCAAAAAGTAGAACTTTGGTCTGATGCAATGCATCGACTATTAAGCAGCGATAATTCGAGCGATTTAACCATCCTTGTGAAAATTATTTCGAGCAATAAAAACATTCCGATTATTTTAACAAACGAGAACGGTTTAGTTATTTCTTCTATTAATCTCGATAAGCCTATAGAACCGGGAAAAAAGATCCCAGCCGAAACCATTCGCGAATTTTCGAAATATCCTCCAATTCGTATTCTCTTTAATAACAAACTTCTCAATAAACTCTATTATAAGGATTCGAAATTATTTGCAAAATTACAACTAGTTATGAACGATATCATTCAATCGTTTTTTACCGAAGTTGTTGGTAATTCAGCTTCTGTTCCTGTAATAATTACTGATGAAAGTAAAAAAAACATCATTGCTTATGGGAATATTGAACGAAATATTGTGGCTAATCATGCTGCAATGCTTCGACGAATTCATGATATGGAACGTTCAAATCTACCAATTGAAATTATGCTTTCGAAAGAAACTAAAAATTATATTTTTTATGAAGAAAGCTATTTTTTAAAGTTACTGAGATATTACCCAATCGCTATAAGTTTAGCAATGTTTATTCTTATTGTAATTGCATATTTAGCCTTTGCCGCATCACGTAAATATGAGCAAAATCAAGTATGGATGGGAATGTCTAAAGAGACTGCTCATCAGCTTGGTACACCAATTTCATCGCTCATGGCTTGGGTTGATATTCTTCGTTTAAAAAACGTTGATGAAGATACAATTATTGAAATTGAAAAAGATATAAATCGATTACAAATTGTTGCCGATCGCTTCTCGAAAATTGGATCTAAATCTGCACATACAAACGAAGATTTAGTACTTATAACGATTGATATTGTCGATTATATGCGAAAACGTATTTCTCCAAAAATAATCATAACAGTCAATTATGATGCAAAAACTATAATTGCTCCGATTAGCAAAACACTTTTCGAATGGGTAATTGAAAATTTATGTAAAAATGCAATTGATTCTATTGGTGGAACAGGTTCTGTTGTGATAGATCTTTTCGATAAACCCCACGAAGTTGTGATAGAAATTACCGATACAGGCAAAGGAATTCCTCGCTCAAAATTCAAAACGATTTTCAAGCCCGGTTACACAACTAAAAAGCGTGGTTGGGGTTTAGGATTAACATTAGCTAAACGAATCGTCGAAGAATATCATACTGGAAAGATCTTTGTAAAGCAGTCAGAGCCCGAAATAAAGACTACTTTTAGAATAATTTTACAAAAAAAGTGATAGATAAATACGAATTTTTGGGAAATCTTATTTTTAATAAAAAATTAATTTCTACTTTTGCAGCACTTGTTTAAAAATGAATTTGGAAACGTTAAACCTACATAAAATTGCCTTCAAGGGCTTAGAAGATGGCAATTACGAGTTCAAAGTAGTGATTGACAAAGGGTTCATTGAATTATTCAAAATAGAGGAAATTGAAGATATTGACGTTGCAGTTAACATTGCAATGCTAAAATCTGAAACAATGTTGGAACTGCAAATTGAAGCAGAAGGAACCGTTACAGTGCCCTGCGATAGATGTTTAGACCTATTTAAGTTAACTACTAGCTTTGAAAATAAGTTAATAGTTAAAACAAATGTCCTAAAAACAGAAATGATAGACGAAAATCTTTTCCATCTGTCCGTAAAGACAGATTATCTTGATTTATCACAATATCTCTATGAGTCATTAATGGTTTCATTACCTATAAAAAAAGTACATCCCGATAAGGAATGTAATAAGGAAATGATAAAAAGACTCAAACCGAATAAGGCAAATAAAACAAAGAATGAAAGCGATTCCCGATGGGACGCACTAAAGAATATACAGTTTTAATATAATAATAGCATAAAATGGCACATCCTAAGCACAGAATCTCGAAACAAAGAAAACGTAAGAGAAGAACGCATTACAAAGCAAGCGAACCAAC
>Ga0302292_1000294_pt1 | contig 35128 bp, 51 predicted proteins | sample III_Fen_N2_1_FD_194553 | JGI IMG/M metagenome (GOLD analysis project Ga0302292, IMG submission 194553) | Peat permafrost microbial communities from Stordalen Mire near Abisko, Sweden - III_Fen_N2_1 | ecosystem: Environmental > Terrestrial > Soil > Wetlands > Permafrost | place: Sweden: Abisko...
ACGCTGTGGGATGAGGTGAAAGACTCTTTATATAGCCATAAAAACAAAAAGTACATATAATAAACGTGTAAAATACTGAAAAACAAAACAATATAAAAAACGAGAAAAAAACAAATTGTACATTTACTTTAATTTTGCTTTAATATTTGGCTTTATATGAGGCCAATGCTTTAACTTTACTTTAATACATATTTAAATATGGCTTAATAAGCCTTAGAATAGCCCTGAAACGATTGTTTTTGGGCTATTTTTATTTAAACAATAGCTCCTTACCCCGCAATACTTATTAAAAAAATAAACTACCGAAATACCTTTAAAATACCCATAAAAACGGCATGGGCTTACAATTGGGCTTACAAATGGGCTTACAAAACACACAAAAAAAAAACGGATAAAACCCCCTTTAATGCCAAAAATATTGTTAAAAACGAGTTAAAAACACGAATAAAACCCCCTTTAATGCCAAAAAACAGCAACAAAATATCAGTGTAAACGGCACAAAATGAGGGTAAAAGACAGATTTAAGCATGATTTGTGCGTGTGTGACGTGTAAGAGCGTGTGCTGTGTGTGCGTTATTCAAGACGAATAACACCTATGACAATGGCTATGGAATGAATTTTATTTAATGATAACTCGAAAGGATCGTAAGCGGGGTTATCACTAATGATATTTACTGATTTATCATTTGTTCCTTTTCTAATTCTTTTTACAATTACCCCCTGATCTGTATCCAAGACATATACTTTATTCCACTGAAAAAAAATGTCTTGCAACTGAAGTCTTTTACAAGCTACAATATCACCAGAGTTATATTTTGGTTGCATGCTTGACCCTTTAACCGGAATTAGAAACTCTGCATCTTTAAACATAGGAATAATGTACCGTTCTGCTTCGAATTCTAAAACCTGAACTTCACCTGACATAAATCCAGCCATCGCATGAATTGGGATTAACGGAATGCCGCTTCCTTGTGGTGCTAAGGTGGCAATTGGAGTGCCAGAACGAAGCATAGAACCTGTATCGGTAAGAAGCCAGTCGGGATTGTATTGGGGATAATTTTCAACTATAATTTTTATCCATTTCGCTTGAATATCCGTTTTATTTGCAATTGCACGGGATAATACTCCCTTGCTTGCGCCTATTTTACGCTCCAAAGCACCTATACTAATGCCCTCATTTTCAGCGATAATAGAAATTTGTTCTAAAATATTTTTCATTTGGTTGAAAATAATCCCAAATATATTTGGAAGTGTTGATAATTATCCCTTATATTTGCAGCGTGTTAAATGTAAACACGCCACAAATATACAACATATATGGATAAATTAATTGAAGCAAATAAAGAAACACGAAAAAAAATACGCGAACACTTTAATGTAAGTAACGCAAATGTAAGCCAGGCACTAAAATTTCAGAGAAATAGTAAAGCTGCTGTGGCCATAAGGAAAATGGCGATTGAAAACGGCGCAACTCTTTATGAAAAGAAAATGGACACACTTAAAAAAAACATATAATATGAAAGTACTCATTATTGCCATTTTTGAAAAATTACTTACTGATCCGCTGAATGAGCAGATTAGTAAGTGGGCGCTGGGCATTGGATCGGTAGCGTTTTTCGGAAACTTATTTATTCACTTTTTAATGAAAAACGTATGAAACCATCAGATAAATTGAAAGCTGTAGAAATTATAACAGCACAGAACAGCGTTAAATGCTCTTTTAACGTACCGGTAAATGACAATTACAGTAATGTACATGATATTCTTATCCACAATTCAAATGCTGCCACCATAAATAAATTAGTGGAAGCAGGATTTTCATTAAGCATGTGCGATAAAGGATTATCAATAGATAAATATTGAATACCCTCGGGGGCCGACGTAAACAGATAGGTCGGAAAGACAGCCGGAAAGACGGCAGGCCGGTGCGGATCGAAACCCTAACCGGCAGCAAACTAAAAGGCGATGGAAGATGGCCGCGATAGCGGAATAGAATGGATGGAGTCATACGGGATGAAACATTGGAGGAAATAAACCAATGAGGTGTGACTATAAAAAAAACTGAACACGGTACGCCGCCCCCGCGGTACGAGGGGGCATTTTTTTAAAAAGTTCAAATTTTATAATTATGTACGAAAGTTTTGGAAATACGATAGCTGTACCAGTTAAGGCTATAATTGACTCGGGAATTATTTCGAAATCAAATTATGACCAACTGGTTTTACGCAAAAAGGTAAAAGTGCTACAACGCGGTTGCCTTGGTACTCCGGCGTTGGCAGATTTCAGTAGTTTCCCTGAGAGATTCAGGCGAGCAATGGAAACTGTGTTTGGTGATCCTAAGTCTGAACGCAGTACCAACGCACTTGATGAGTTTCTGGGCCAGGATACTAAGGCGATGGAGTATTACAGTTCTTATGAAGTGGACGATAACCGATACTTACCGGCTGACACAATAAAAGAATATTATGCTAACGCGTGCGTGCTGAATGCTATTCACTTATTGCTTAACTCGCGTAGATCGTTACAAAAAATGTGTAGTGGTACAGTTAAGGCTTATTGGCCAACGATAGCTAAAAATGTTATGGATTTGGATCGTAAGGATTACCCTCACTCGTTACCTCTTAATGACCGCCGGTTGAAAGATCGTTACAACCAATATCAAAAAGGTGGTTATGAGGTATTGATTCATAAAAATTTCTGTAATAAGAATAGCGCAAAAGTGGTGGAAGATGCTCAGGAGGCTTTACTTATTGAATTTATGGCCGACCCGCGAAACTTAGATAATGCACAGGTAGCTATGCTTTATAATACAGTGGCTCGCGCAATGGTTTGGAAAGAAATTACACCCGCATCTGTGGGCGTTTGGCGACAGAAAAATGAAACAATGATATATGCCGGAAGGCGAGGAGGTACTGCCTTCAGAAATAAAAAAACAATGCAAGTGCATCGCTCAGCTCCGACGGCTCCACTTTATTACCTTACACTTGACGGTTGGGATGTGGAGTTGATGTATCAGGAGTTTGACGGTAAAAAAACAACATACCACCAACGCCCAACAGCGGTGGTAGTTCTCGACCCATGTGTGAAGTATATTTTAGGCTACGCGCTTGGAACGCACGAAACTCCGGAACTAATTGCACAGGCATTGCGCAACGCAATGTGTCATACTGCTAAACTTTTCGGGCAAATGTACCGAAGCCATCAAGTGCAGAGCGACCGCTACGCTATCAAAAAAATGACACCATTTTATGAAGCTATTGCACACCTGAGTACTCCAGCAAAAGCACACAACGCTAAAACGAAAGTTATTGAGCCGTATTTCTACAAGCTAAATCATGATTATTGCCAATTTGAAAAGAACTGGAGCGGTTATGGTGTGACTTCTGATATTGAAAATCAACCAAACATCGAATACCTGAATAAGTACAAGAAGGATTTTCCTGATTACGACGGTGTCTGCAAGCAATTCTCTGAAATAATTGAAAAGGAGCGTGCAAAGAAAATTGACGAATACCGGAAACTTTGGAATGCAACTTCGGAGGATGATAAACTTGAAATGTCGGTTGAAAATTACCTGCTGACATTTGGAATTACAAAAGGCAAAACGGTAATGCGCGAGCCTTCGGGACTACACAAAACTATTGACGGCATAAAATACACATGGGACTGTTTTAACCCGGCATTCAGGAATAATGACCATATTAGTTGGACTATACTTTTTGACCCAACAGATATGACCAGGGCACTGGCGGTAAATGATGACCGCTCGTTGAGATTCCTATTAGAAAAACCATACGTTCAACCAATGGCGCTTAAAGACAGAAAGCCCGGGGACAGTGGCGAACTACAGCGGGTACGTGAGTTCAATGCATCGCTTGAAAAGCAAGTAGCAGATTTTAGAGAGCAAAATATACTTAAAATGGCTTCGATAGTTCCGGTAATGCTTCAGAACGAAACGCTACAGAAATTCTGCCTTACAGACTCTGAGGGACAGCATAAGAATAACCGAAATGCGAACCGAAAAGCATTGACCGGAAAGGTTGAAAAAGGAATACTCAAAGGTGCAAAGGTTGAAGATGTACAGACCGAAAATGAGGAGTTTAATCCATTTGATAAATATTAATTTAAAAATACACACAACACACATGGAAACGATCATTAAAAACGAAGTTGTAAACGCGCTAAAAATATACATTGAGCGCATGGGTAGCCAGAACAAAGCGGCTAACAGTATGAAGGGCGTGAGCTCGGCTACATTGAGCCAAATGGTAAACGAAAACTGGGAACTAATAACCGACGAAATGTGGCGCAACGTATCGGCACAAATCGGCTATAAAAGCGACAAGTGGCAACCGGTAGAAACCGGTGTTTATACAGCCTTTAAAAAGGTATTAACCGATGTTCAGATTAATAGCCTGGTGATGGCTGTAACCATTGATGCCGGAAGTGGAAAAACATTCACTGCAAAGCATTATGCTGCCGATAATCGCAATGTTTACATGCTTTGCTGCAACGAATTTTGGAACAGGAAACTTTTCCTTCAGGAACTTTTACAGACAATGGGTAGGGACTATACCGGTTATACCGTGGGCGAAATGATGCACGAAGTGGTTTACAACCTGAAAAAACAGGAAACCCCACTGCTGATCCTCGACGAAGCCGACAAACTTACCGATCAGGTGCTTTTCTTTTTCATTACCCTGTACAATCAACTTGACGGCGAATGTGGCATTCTTCTCACTGCTACCGATCACCTGGATAAACGACTGAGAAAAGGCCTTAAACTAAACAAAAAAGGCTACAAAGAAATATGGAGCCGTCTCGGCAGGAAATGCGTGGAACTAAAGCGATGCAACGCTACCGACATTCAGCTGATATGTGAAGCAAACGGCGTGAACGATAGTAAACTGATAAGTGAAATAATTCAGGACTCAGAAAGCGACCTGCGTAGGGTGAAAAGGAAAATACATGCGGTATTAAAAAGATAGCCTTATGATCACCAAACAGCAAAAACGCAGGTTGTACAAAATTCACTACAACCTGCGAAAAAAGGGAAATGATGTAAACGGGCGGGGAAGGCAGGTAACGAAGCGGGCAAAGATAGTTACTGATATTGAACAAAGATGGCTTAACGAGTTGATTGGATTTCAATATTGTATTTGCGATGGACTTTTTACCCCCCCCCCATTTTGGAGAAATAGAGCACAATTAAATTGATTTATGGCACTACAACGAGCACTGACGGTTGATAATGTACTTGCAAAAAAATATAAACTAATAGACTTTACAGGCGAATGGTATGATGCATTTGACAAGCCTGAGATGAGTGGAGTATGGTTTGTTTGGGGCAATTCAGGAAACGGGAAGACAAGTTTTTTAATTCAAATGATAAAGGAGTTGGCAAAATTTGACAAAGTGCTTGTAAATAGCCGTGAAGAGGGAACCCGGCACACGCTTCAGAAGAGCTTAATTAATTTCAACATGCGCGATGTAGGTAAAAGTAAAGTGCACTTTGTGAATGAGGGTATAGTTGACTTGACAACGAGGCTGAAATTGAAGAAATCGCACAGGATAGTAGTGATTGACTCTTTTCAGTACATGCAAATAAGTTACAAGGAGTATATACGATTCAAAGAGCAGTTCCCGGATAAACTGCTGATATTTATTAGTCATGCTGATGGTAAAAGCCCTGAAGGGCGCAGCGCAAAGTCTGTAAAATTTGATGCCGGTTTGAAAATATATGTCGAAGGTTACAGAGCATTCTCTCACGGGAGGTACAAAGGAGCAAAAGAAGAATATGATATATGGCCGAAAAAAGCACTCAAATATTGGGGAACAGAGCCAGGAGAACAAATTTAAAACAAAAACGGAATATGAACATAACGGAAATCACTCACAAAAACCTTGTAAAGAAGTTTCACACGCTCCTAAGCAAGTACTCTATCAGAAACGAGGACAAACTAAGCATTCTCGGAGGTTATGGCGTTGAAACATCACTGGACTTGACAATTGATCAACTGGTACAGATATGCGATGCCATTGATCAGACATTTGGCACCAAGGCTGACGAAAAGCAGAAAGAACTTGACATGTGGCGTAAAAGGGTTATAGCTTCAATCTTTGCCTGGCGCAAAAGTATGGGGACACCTACTGATAACATGAACCTGGTTAAAGCTATTGCCTGCCGCGCTGCCGAGATACCGGAAGGATACGCACTAAGCAGCCGTTTTAATTCCATACCTATTAGCGACCTTAGAAGCCTGTATAACTCATTTTTGAAAATGAGTAAAAACATGGGAAAGGTTAAGGAAATGACACAGGAAATGATAGATAAACTAACAATTTTAAATTAAATGTTATGGAAAATTCAACCTATTGCGACAGATACGATGATACTGATGCAAATGATATACGGTGGTACGAAGCGGGTGTAATCCTTCTGATATTAATTTTAGTAGGCATTATTTACCTGATCCGGGAAATGGCAGTTAAACTATTTAAATATATTCAAATATGATTCAAACAAACAAAAATGAAATTTGGATTGACGAGTCGGGAACTCAGATTCCATACAAGCGGATAACAAAGTCCGAAAGATTAATGGAGGCGCATGCTTCGGTACTTGTAAAAAAGGCTACAGCAGTTAATGACCGTTTAATTGCCTTTAAAAAAGAGATTAAAAAGATTTGCGAAGATGTAGAACAGGCTTTTCTTGACGAAAACAAAATTACTCGCGACGAAAAATTCAAAGGAAATTATACCTGGTACAATTTCGACAGATCGATAAAGGTTGAGCGCTCAGTTAATGAAGTTTTGCAGTACGATGATCAAACAATTATGGCAGCTAAAGAAATTCTACATGAGTTCTTGAGTGAGTCTCTTGATAGCTCAAAAAACTTTGTAAAAGAAATGATTCTGACTGCATTTGAGAATAAAAACGGTAAGTTGGACCCTAAAAAGATTACTCCACTTACAAGGCACGAAAAGCGGGTAAATGATCCACGCTTCAGCGAAGCCTGCAACCTGATTAAAAAGGCTGAACGACGACCGGACTCAAAAGTATATTACCGGGTATCGGCAAAAAATGTGGCCGGAGCTTATGAGGCTATTGAATTGAATTTTTCTAATATATAAAAATAATCAGTTCCACACACGGAACATAAAACAAAATCAACATGCATAACTGGTTTGAATGTAAAATTAAGTACGAAAAAACCGCGGAAGAAGGTAAGATCGTAAAAGTAACTGAAACTTACTTAGTAGATGCTTTATCATTTACTGAGGCTGAGGCAAGAATTATTGAGGAAATGAGACCGTTTATTAGCGGTGAATTTACTGTAACTGCTATTCGGAGAGTTAAAATCAACGAAATGTTTTTCAACGAAAACGGCGATAAATGGTATCGTGCTCGTCTAAATTATATCACTCTGGATGAAGAAAAAGGAGTTGAAAAGAAAACAGCTGTAACTATGTTGGTACAAGCTAACGATACCAAAGAAGCTAATGCAGGAATTGTAAAAGGTATGGAAGGCTCACTGGTAGACTATATTATTGCTTCCATTACTGAAACAATGATAATGGATGTATTCAAATATGAAACGGCTGCTTAAATTAATCAGTGGAAGTACATGTTTTGTACTTCCACATAATAAAAACAATATGAGAAAACAATTATTTATCGAAGAGTCGGAAGCTCGCAGTTTATATAAAACTGCTTCACCAGAATTTAAGCAAATGCTTAACGCAACTTTTGGAAAAGAGTTTTTTGAGCTGAAAATCACTGACCGTATTAAAACGTACGAAGATGCCTGTGCTGAACTTGGCATAGCAAATCAACTTGAAGTTACGCTTAATGAACTCGGATATACACCTGACGAAATCACCCTGCGTAAAATTAAAACCATTACTGAAGCATTAAACGAAGGTTGGAAACCGGACTGGACTAATTCAGACCAAAATAAATATTACCCATATTTCCGTATGTCTTCCGGGGGCTTCGTTTTCTACGATACGTATTGCGATTACTCGTATGCGGATGCGGGTAACGCCTCGCGCCTTTGCTTTAAAAGTAGTGCACTGGCAGAATATGCTGGAAAACAGTTCTTGAATTTATATACTGATTATATTCTTTATTATTAATAACAGCCGAAAGGCATAAAATCAATTTTGCACACATGGAAAAAGAAGAAAAAACAACAATGGAAAGCATCAAAACAGTAGAAGATGCTTGCAATTCAACAGGAATGCCTGCCACTCCTGAGTTTACCGAAGCACCTGAAGAGATGCGCGAATTTCTAAAAGCCGTTTATGAGGCTGTAGTTATAACCTTAGCGCTGGTTGGCGACTGGAAACCTGATTGGAATAATAGCAACCAACAAAAATGGTATCCCTGGTTCGGCATGTCTTCCGGGGGCTTCGTTTTCAAGGATACGGCTTACGTTTGCTCGCGTGCGACTGCGGGTAACGCCTCGCGCCTTTGCTTTCCCACGGAGGAACTGGCTGAGTATGCAGGCCGACAGTTTACGGATGTTTACTCTCGAGTTATTCTGAAGTAAAATAATAAGGCTGTTTGTCTTTGTGAGGTTGTCTTCCAGGGGCTTCGTTTTCAACGATACGAATTACGATAACTCGAATGCGAATGCAGGTAACACCTCGCACCTATGCTAAAAAAAATACAAGGACAAAGGCCTTGGCACTTGCCAAAAAACAACAAAGTTCAATGTGTGCCGGTAGTCCTGCGAAAGCAGGGCGAACGCTCGCAAACGAAAAGCAAAGGAATGAAAAGATACGGAAATTTATACGATGAGGTATGCAGCGCCGGAAACCTGGCGCTGGCACACCAAAAAGCCCGAAAAGGCAAAGCGCACACATACGGTGTGAGGCTCTTTGAAAAGGAGTTGGAAAACAATATGCAGCAGCTGCGTGATGAACTGGAGGCAGGAACTTACCGGACTTCGGAATATAGCGTGTTTACGATTTACGATCCGAAAGAACGCGAGATATACCGGCTCCCCTTCAGGGACAGAGTAGTTCACCATGCCATTATGAATGTGATGGAGCCTATATGGACAAATATATTTATTCAGCACACTTACAGCTGTATCAAAGGTCGTGGAATTCATGCCCTTTCAAAAGCGATTAAACGGGATTTAAAGGATGTTGAAAACACCGGTTATTGTCTGAAAATGGATGTCAGGAAGTTTTACCCAACCATTGATCACGAAATACTGAAAAGTATTATCAGGAGAAAGGTAAAAGATAACCGGTTGCTCAATTTGCTTGATCTGATTATTGACTCAGCTCCTGGCGTTCCAATTGGAAACTATTTATCGCAGTTCTTTGCCAATTTGTACCTGACGTATTTTGATCACTGGATAAAGGAAACGAAGCGGGTTAAATATTACTACAGGTATGCCGATGATATAGTGATTTTATCAGCAAATAAGCCATATCTGCACGATTTACTGAAAGACATTGACCATTACCTGAGCAATGAGATGAAGCTGCAACTAAAGGGCAATTTTCAGGTGTTTCCAGTCGATTCACGCGGTATTGACTACGTAGGATATAAATTCTACCATACGCACATTTTAATGCGTAAATCAATTAAAAAACGGCTATGCAGGAAGGCCGCAAAACTTAACAAGAAAGACATTAACGACCGTGAATACAAAATGCAGATTGCTCCCTGGATGGGATGGGCAAAACACTGCGATTCCCGGAATTTACTAAAAACAGTACTAAATGAAAAAATTCTCTGATTTGGGTGTAAAGGCACTCGAAGATAAAAATATATTCAACGTTCCGGTGGTTTCGGTTCAGGACGTGATAAACGTAAAAATCGAAGTATTGGACTTTGAAGCAAATGTAAAGACAAGTCACGGCGATGGTAGATACATACTGAAGGTAAGGTATGAAGGAAGGGAGTGTAAATTTTTTACCAATGCAAGCCCGATAAAAAACGCACTCGACCAAATAAATAAAACCGAACTACCATTTACAACGATTATTAAACAACAAAGATTCGGTAGCGGATCGGGTAAAACATTTTATTTCACATGAAATCACAAAAACTCAAAACATACGTATTTTTTATCAGTTTGACTTACCCGGCATATCATTCCAGGCGTAGAGAACTGACAGGATTTGTAGAAAAAATTAGCAGTTCTATAAAGATTCACACTTTCCGCGGAAACTATCCACTATGGGAAAAGAGAATACAAGAAGTATTAGCGGGTAATGCCGTAATCGTCATTAAGTATCACACTTTAGGTAGATACGTGAAAGGAAATCAGCAAATAGAGTTTGCACGGTTAGACAAAAACTCCGGTATAGGAATTCAGAAAGTAATGTTTCGCGGTGAAACGATATGCAGTCCGGTTCTGATTGAAGGCGACAAAAAGACTAACTTGTATGTTCACGAAGTTTCAAAAAATGATGGCTTAACTGTTAATGATTTTGTTGAATGGTTTTACTCAGGAGCCTACGATATGAATAAGCCTTTTGCCTGCATTCATTTTACACCTTTCAGGTATGGACAAAGAACAAGCAATTAAAATTTGTAAAACAGCATCTTCGTCTAAGGATCAATTGCGGGAAGCACTTGGATGGGTATTGGGTATTGAGGTTAAACTTAAATCCGATAATGCAAGTAAGTCATCATTTAATGCCTGTAAAGAAATATTTTTTGAAGAATATAAAAAGCAGAATGAATTCGGATATATTTTTCGTGAACGGGATGGCGCTGCTTTGGCGGGAATCATTAAAAAGATTGAAAGTATAGTATCTGACCCTACTACTGAAAAGGTAGTGGAAAAAACATTTAAAATCATTGTACAGCAATTACCAGATTGGTACCGACGGAATGCATTTAGTATTCCGGTAATAAACAGCAAATTTAACGAAATAGTTACATCTATAAAGAACAACAATGGACAAGGAAAACAACCAGTTAGCAACGATTACAAAGCCAGAGTCGTTGGCGATTTACTCTCCTGAGTATATGCGTACTGTACTGGTACGTGTAACCACAACCGAGATGGCAGTGTCGGTTTCGGATCAATTGCCCAGTTTGGCTAAGTTGAATCTTCAATTCGGTCAAAATAAAACGGCTGCGCTCATTAAACTCTACCTGATAGATATAACAGAACTGGTGAATCTAAAACGTCCATTAACCGAAAAACAGATTGAATACATTGCTACACGTGTGGTGAGCGATTTTTATAATCTGACAATAGCTGACATACATGTGATTTTTCAGAACTTACTTTCGGGCAAATATGGTAGTATGTACGATAGTTTGGATGTACCAAAAATGCTGAAGATATTTCAGACATATTTCGACGAGCGCTGCGAGATATGCGAGTATAATACCCGCGCAACGGTGGACGATAAACACGGTAATATGACAGCAGGAAGAATGAAAGAATATTTTGATAAACTTGAAAAAAACATTAAAAAATGATAGTAGCAATTGATTTTGATGGTACAATAGTTCATGGACAGTTTCCGGGCATTGACGGATTAGTACCGGACGCACGACAGTATATAAACCGCCTTAGAGCTGATGGGCACTACATTATTATTAATACCTGTCGGAGCGGACTGCAAGCTATTGATGCCGTAAATTATTTACTTTATGCAGGAATATATTTTGATAGGTTTAACGATAATGAGCCAACTCAAGTTGAGAAGTACAATTCTAACAGTCGGAAAATATACGCACATGTTTATATAGACGACAAACAGGTAGGAGGATTACCACCGTGGAGTGTGATTTACGACTATATAACAGAAATTGAAAACAGATATTTAGGTAATATTTAAAAGATACTTAAGCGGTTATAAAAATGGCTCAGAAAAAACAACACAACCACGAAAGTAGAACAAAACAAGCTGAGCTTGTAAGGGAACTTGTAAAGCATAATTATGAGCCAGGACGACAGGACAGATGTAAAAGTTGGGTTTACAGAAATATGGTTAAGCCAAGCTTAGGCATTAGCGAGAAAACATTTTGGCGGTATTTGGGAGTAAAAATTGCAAAATCACCTGAAGATAAAAACCAATTAAAATTATTTGATGAATAGCTATTTTAAATAGTTTGCTTGTTTATTCAGGCTAACTCATTATTTTTGTAAAAACTTTAAAAAAAAATTATGAAACCACAAGCAAAAGCATTATTAATTACAATAACCATAATAAGTATAATTGCTATTTCAGTATATTTATATAGACAAAAAAAAGATTTTACAAAGGTTACTGTTGGGATGACAACTGAACAGGTTGAAAAGGAAGTCGGAAAACCGGATAAATCACAGAATTTTATTTTTGGCTTAAAGTTACTGATTTATGATGAAGGGTATATAATAGTAATTGAAAATGAAAAGGTTGTCAATAAGATGACACAGGAACAATTTGCAAAAGGTATGGAACCAGCTATTGAAAATTTGGAAAAAGCTAAAAAAGGTATGCAGGAATGGGAAGTAAAGAAAAAAGAGATTGATAAGAAAATGAATGACTTTCAGAATAGCTTGAATTAAAAAAGCCCCTTAGCGATTTGCTAAGGGGCTTTTTTTATTCCTCATATTCCTGGTATGCCGTGGTGAATTGCAGTTCGCGGATACGAAGCCCTATATCATTCCGGTTATTAGATGATATGCGTCGGCGCATAAGTGGTTGGGTATAGTTGGGTGACCATCCGTGAATTGATTGTACCAACTTATGTTCCAACTCAAAATACTCCAGTGCTCCCTGTCGCACTTCGAGCGGTGCATCTTCATGGCTTTGCTCAAATGGCGCTACCAATAGTCGTAACGAAACCACTACTTCGGCCGTTTGCCCACCTGAAGCTATGTTTTCGTAGTCGGCGGATGTAAAGTCAATAAGAACCGCAGGAAATGCCACGTTTGGCCGCCATTTGTCGAAGGCATCCTGTCCAAAATCCTGTTCAATCCATTCAATCTCCGGAACTTCGGTTTTGATACGTTCCTGAAGGTCGAGATATAAATCTGCGAAATATGATTCCATAATTCATTTACTATTTAGTTATTTACCATTTACTATTTTTCGTAATTCATCTTCAATCAGGCGCACCTCTTTGTCGTTTAGTTCGCGGCTTTCGCCAATAAACTGGCGTTTTGGTATGGTTACGCTGTGCGCTCCAATGTTTACTTTTTGGGCATATTTAGCTCGTTTGTTATCCTTATTGAACCTGCCTTTACTATTGAAGTGTATAACCTGCTGTCGTAGTTTTACAACAAATGTTGCTCCCTCATTGTGCGCAGCTGCATACTCCACCGGGTTAATGATTTTCACCATACCAGGGCTTGGAATATAGGCAATAGAACTAAATAAATGATTACGGCTGCTGAGCAAAGTTTTGTAATTTGCCAATGCTGCTTTTTTACCTGATAAAGTTCGTTTTGCGGGTGTCCATTTTTGCAATCCATTGTTTACAAAACCGCCTTTGATAAAGTTTTCCTGAAAATGAGCTTTAGCCAGTGCACCGCCTTTGATAGGTAGTGTCCGGTTCATCAGCTGGTTCAGTTGCTTTTGATGCGTTTGAATTGTATTTAAAAACTGTTCAACTGTCATTTTTTTTGCTTTAAAAGAACAATTATTGAAAAATGGTTGTATATTTGCAGTCATATTACCGAAAGGTAATTAGCCTGCACTGCGGTGCGTGGTCTTGCAAAGGGAAGTTTTACTTCCCTTTGTTGTTTAAAATAGCTTTCGTAACTTTCCTTTTTCATACAGCCAGACTTCCTCAATTATAGTTCCAACGTGTAACCTGTCGTAAATGCTTCGACGAATAAATCTATCTGAACATCCTTTGGTGTTATCTATTATTAATCGAGATGATTGTAATGCGCCATGACTTAGCATTTTTCTTACTTTTTGCTTTTTCCATGGTTTTTCAAAACTTTCAACCTCATAGAACTTGCCATTAATCAATAAATCTGGACATTTACGTTCATATTTAGTGCCTATAAGGCTTCCGTAAATATCTTTGTATTCATCTGATTTAAAGTGTACCCTTGGTGTAGCTCTTACTTTTGCGCCGGTGCGGGCAAACTCCAGACCAACAGATTTTACAAACTTGTAGTCTTTTGCCGACTTATCCGCTAACTTGTGTGTGAATAACTCTCCTTCATTGCTAAACTTCTTAACTTTAGTATATCCGGAATAATCGCTTAACGACTCAACAATTTTTACTATTCCGTTTTTATCAATAAAGTCAGATACAGCCTGCTTTGCTCCTGAGTATGCATTAGTATAAAACGGGTGCGATTTACTGAATATCATTCCGTCTTTAGCCGGATTATTGTCAAGACCAGGAGCCGGCTTATACTCCGGTTGTTTATATTCCGATGGTGCCACATTTACCGTTTTTTCAGTTGCCTGAAGTGAACACTTACAGTTCCAACGGTCGCCTGGTTTGTGCGAGCTCCAAAAGGAACTATTGACAGGATAAACAGCACCCCAGAAAATCATATGGTCGGCTCCCGGAACTATTGATGTACTTGGCATCCATTCCAGATTGGGAAGTACATCCTTTTCCGATTCAAATTGTTTCCAGTCGGTAGCATTATGGGCGCGTATAACGGCAGTATCATACTCGGTACGCAACCACTGGTTTACATGATGGTCGGTGATAGTCGATGTGTCTTTTACAAACTGATTGAACGGCTTTAGTTTCCCTTTTTCGTCCAATAACTGAGCTGCAATGTCATTTTGCATTCGGTGTGTACGGAATGCAGAAAATACAGCATTATTGGTTTTTAGTTCATTAATGAAATCAGCTTCGGGGTCAAAGTCTGAAAGTTCAATTCCTTTGTCGGTTGCCTGATTAAACGTTTTCCACGTTTCCCGAAACAGATTTTCTTCTATATCCATCATCGGGTTGAAATCTGTTTCGTAGATGCGTTTTAATGCATCTCCGATAACTGATTCGTTAAACGAAAACCCTGACGATACACTATCAGACGGGGCATGCCCTACAAGATCGCGACATGCATCGCAACCCTGATATATATCGGACATTAAAACTCTAAAGGAGCCCCGTTGTCGTTCGGGGCTAAACCAAAAAAATCGAGAAAAGAATCAACTAAGTTTTTTTTCTTTTTTTCAATAGGTTGTTTGTTTGCTGCATTCTTATTAAACACCGCGTTCTTAACAGATGCCGCATGCGTAGTCTCTACTGGTGGTTGCTGCAATGCTGTTTTATCGGCTTCCTGTTTTGCTTTCAGTTCGTCGTAGTTATCCGGTTTCGGAATACCGTAAGTTTCGTAGTAATAATCATCACCAACCGGTACTTTACCAGACACGAAGGTGTCAATTTCCATGCGGGTTTTGAGTTTGTCCAAATCGAGTTCTTTCTCAAACTCAAATTTGCCATCTACCGGAAAACCATAAGAAGCCAACACGTCTTTAAACCATTTCTGATTTAGTTTTTTTGCAATAAACTTCAGGTCTGATTTGGTTATTTCAAGTTGTTGCCCTTCGTGTGTTTTGCTTTGTGCATATCCGCTGGACTGACTTGATTTGCTTGTTTCGGTATTGCCAAGCATAGCAACCGACATTTCGTCGTTACAAGCCCCAATCAGGCCCGTTTGCAGTTCGCCGGTTCCGTTGGACGTTTTACCATCTAACATCTCAAATTTAGCCTGTTTTGGCACCATCATTGCTAATGATCCGCCCGACTCATTAAGTATTTTCCTCAGTTCATTCTTGGTTTGAGTATCGTAAGCATCATAGTAGATAATGCGGACAGGCTGTCCGAAGATTTCTACATACTGAGCAAAGTCGCCAAAACCACTACGTTTATATAGTGCATACAATGAGCATTGCAATAGTTTACCTAAATCTTTAGGATTGCCAATGACGTTGATAAACTTATCCTGTATGTAATCGGTTCCGGTATAATCGTACTGCGATTTAGTGATAAGTCCTTTTTCCGGACGAATATGTTTTCGCGGAATTTCAACAAAATCGAACTCCTTACCAACGACGAACTGTATACCGGAAATTCCCCAGTACTTACTCTCCATAATCAATTCAATTAGCCGACCGAAATTTTCAGATTCAATCAGGTCATCGTAAGCATCTACCTTTTTACCATTTTTATCAACAAATCGGATAGCCTTGTTTTTTACCGCATCGGTACGCTTTTCGATTATCCCGGATAAATGGCCGTCGATAGTTAGCACGTCGTGATATAAATCATACAATTGTGTACGATTGGGCGTATAAATGCTTTCAGCACGTTCAATGGCCGCCTTCAGCTTTCCGGCATCTTTTCTATTTCGATCAGGAGCTACCTGAGTCATGTCATTAATAATGACGTTTTTTGGCATTTCACCTTTGGTTACTTTTACGTCGCCCATGATTAAAAGAAATTAGTTTGTTTGGGTAATGAGTTGAAATAAACACCATCGTTGGCATCAGAGACGCCAGGCATGGCATCTGTACAATATGGCAATTGAAGATTTATTTTACCTGCCTGCACATCTTCGAGCCATTTAATGGCATTTTTATAATCGTCGTAAAATAGCTCAGTATTTACGTTCGGGTTGGCACGTTTGATTAAAAACCAGGCAGCAATGGTTTTGATAATACGCTTAATAGACAGGCTTTCGACAATTGGCTGCGTGGTGCTATTGCCAAATAGGGCTACAAGGTCATATTTGCTTATGTATCCTTTCACAATGTCCTCGGCTGTGGCTAATTGTAGTTCAGCTTCAGTATCGCTACCACGGGTTATTTTTGATATTATTTCGGGATACAGGTCGGACTGTCCGAGTTCTTCAACTGTTACTAACATAGTTACATTTTTTTAGTGTTTGTACGTTTTACTGATTCAAAACCACCCGGAGCATCAATGGCTTCCATTTCTTTAAGCTTATGCACTCCACCTTCCACCATATCCGGGCCGTCGAGTTTCTTTTGTTTCCGGCTTGCATTTTTAAGCTGTGCTTTTAAGCGTTTCATGTTAGGTTCGTCTTTGTATTCTTCGTTGAATATAAGATGACCAAGTCTATTGACCGGTTCAAGTGTACCTTCAATACGCGTCCATTTTTCGGGTTTTTCGCGGTCATCCGGAGTAATTGGTAAGAATACACCGGTTGCATTTGCCTGTTGATAAATTACAGGCAAAAATACCTGCTCATAGAAAGGATTTTGAAGATTATTATTTTCGATAAATACCCGGACTGTATCAACTCCCATTGTTTTACAATAAGTGTAAAATTCAAACAGGTAACTTATGAAATTGGCTGTAGTCATTGCTCCTACAGCAGCCCGAACGATGTAATAGTCAAAACCTTTTTTGGCGATTATACCAATTGCCTTATCTGAACCGCTTGTTTTATCTTTGTTAGAAGTGGCAGGGTCGGCATAAATTACTACAGCGCATTGGTTGATTTTCGGACATTTGCCATCGCGTAAATCTTTGAAGGTGTCGCCTCCATCCATTGGGTTATTGTAGTACTCTTTCTGTTGACTTTCGTAGCTGATTGGTTCGAGTGCTATATCAATCAGCTCCTCTGTGTTTTTGTTTGGCCAGGTTGATTTACCATTGTCATCACGGATATTGATAACCTCAAATTTTTTAGCACGTTCTTTCAGCTTCAGAATAATACAATTGTCGTGAATGATATTTCCGTTAACCAAAAACCTTAGCGGATTAGATATAGAGCGCGTACCATAGAGCGCCTGTTCTATCCATTTGAATTTGGCTGTTTGTATGTCCTCGTTACGGCATTCTTCATCAGTATCAATATCATCTATTAAAATACCATCAGGCCTGAAGTTATCATTACGTGTTCCGCGTGGACTTTCGCCCCAACCAATAGCACGGAAAGAACATCCCTTTTGTGTAGTGAACTCATCCGTTTGCCAACTGCCGTAACGTTCCTGTTTTCCGTAATCGTTAATCAAACGTTGGTTGGCTTCGAAACACGATTTAAATGGCAATAACAACCTCTCTGCGTTACTGTGAGTATTCGACACCAATAATATGTTTCGAAATTTACCCGTCATTGAAAGATAGGTAAATTCCATCATCGAACGTGCTGACTTTGCGAGTTCGCGACTCCATGCCCGTACTTCAAACCACTCGGCATTGTCAATAATTCGCTTTGTTGCCTTTTTGTGGAAGTCAGCAGGCTCTGATGTATAATAATTCGGGAAATAGAATTTAAACCATTCCTCCGGATTTTTCTCAAGTCGGTTTTTGCGCTTTAATTTTTCAGCCGGTGTCTCGTTCAGGTCAATAGGCGTTGCCTTTCGGAAATTATCACGGAACTCCTGCCACGACTTTAAATACTCGCTATCGGATGCTACGTTTATTCCTTTTGCCATTTCTGTTTATCAATTTGATGGTTAATGAATAAATCAAAGTACTCGTTAGCTTTTTGAGCAAAGTCAAAATCAATATCCCGGCAGAATGTAACGAAGTCACGCGCAATAGTAGTGGTTTGGCCAATGTTGTATTTACGCTCCAGATCAGCAATATCGCGTATTAGTTTACGTCGAACATCCGCTTCTTTTGAATTTGGGAAGCGCATAGCAATATCGCGGCTTTTAATCATTTTATTAAATGCCGCTAACTCATCGTATAGTTCTGAAAGCCTTTCAGATTTTGAGTTGACAAGATTCTTTTTCAGATTATCCCAGTGATCTAATCCAGCCCACTTGCTAATTGTTGGTTCTGATACTTTTATCTTTCCGGCTATTTCTTTTTGAGTATATCCCTGCATAAAAAGTACTTTAGCAACTTCACGTAATTCTGTTTTTGCCATATTGACATATTGACCTCACCCCAACCCTCTCCCACGGGAGAGGGAGAAATAGGATTTATTTTAATATTTATAGTGCAAAATTGCGCTATAAATAGGCTACATAAAAATATATCTGACAAAATGACCTAACTTTTTTGAGTCGTTGAAATTATAATGGATTTTTGCAACGTAATAATTAAAACTTCAATGGCTCAACAGAAAATTGATAAAGAATATTGCCTAACCGATAACTCGGTAAATGTTTACGGTTACCGTTGCCTTACCGAGGGTTTGCAGCTTGATCGTTATAAGCCGGCTATTGGTTTTTTGATGCATAACCGTGAACGTGGTGTAGCTGTAAAATGGGAAGATTTGAGAGTGGATGGTGATAAGTTGTGGGGTAAACCGGTAGTTAACACAACTGCATTTCCTGACTTAGCACAACAGATTGAAGATGGATTCTATGATGCTGCCAGCTGTGGCAAAATAGTAGCGCTGGAATGGAGTGATGAACCCGAAATGAAAATTGAAGGGCAACCCGGAATTACAGTTACCAAATGGTTTCCGCGCGACATATCGATAGTTGACATTCCCGGAAATTATAATGCACTGGCTAATCTATATGACGAGGCCGACAATGTGCTAATGGATTTGAGTGACAAAAAACAAGTTTTTAATAATAATCAAAATCAAAACGAAATGCCAGATTTGAATTTAACGGCAGAACAAAAAAAACTGCTCGATTTAAAAGACGATGCAACTCCTGAACAAGTAGGTGTTGTGTTGGCTGATTTGGTAGACAAAGCTAAAAGAACTGATAAGGCTGAAAAAGACCTGGCAGACCTGAAAGCTGAAACTACTACCAAAGAGGTAAACGAAATCCTTGAAAAAGGAATGACCGACAAAAAGTTGACTAAAGACTTAGCCGACAAACTGCGTACAACTTACAAAGAAAACCCTACCGGGTTGAAAGATTTGATTAATGCCATGACGGCACAAAAAATTGTAGGTGTTACTGAAGGCGAAGATATTCCTGAAAAATATAAAGGAAAATCATTTGATGATCTTTATGTTAGTGGAGACCTTGCTGATATAAAGATTAACTATCCGGAATTTTACAAAACCCTCAAAAAATAATAAATTATGCCTGTAAATAGCGGCGCAATCAGCGCAATCCCTGTTGAAATTTTCTCTTCGTATATTGTTGAGAAATTACGTAAAGTAAACCCGCACTTAGCTTGTGCAGTTGATGAATCATCCAACGTGTTAGGCGGTTCGGTAGTTCATATCCCACAAGCCGGAACATCGCCGAGCGTTGTGAAAAATCGTTCGTCATTTCCCAGCACTATTGTGCAACGTGGCGACAGTTATATCACATACCCATTAGATGTGTTCACCACCGATCCAACTCACGTAACCTGGCACGAAGAAAACGAAAACTCTTACAATAAAACCGATTCAATCCTGAGTGACCATGTAGCCACTTTGGCAGAAGCTGCCGGCGATTGGATGATTTATAACTGGGTAAAAGGTTTGAAACTGAATGCAGGCTCTTATGTAGCCGATGTGATTCCATCTACCAATATTATCAATACTACGGGAGCGGCTACAGCTGTAAATACCGATGATGGACAAACGGGTACTCGCTTGGCATTCACGTACAAAGAACTTCAACTGGCTCAGGCTAAAATGAACAAACAAAACGTGCCAAAAGAAGATCGTTATGCGATGATTGAAAGTTACCAGTACCAACAGTTTATTGACTCATTGAGTGCTAACCAAATGGCAGCATTTCAAGCAGCTGCCGACCTTGCTAATGGCGTAGTAGGTAAATTTGCAGGTTTTAGTATAATGGATCGGTCTAACGTGTTATCGTTCACCACCGGCGGTGTATTGAATGTTCCGGGGGCCGCTTTGGCTGCCACCGATAATCTTGGGTCACTTTGTTGGCAAAAATTGAGTGTAGCCAAAGCACTGGGCGATACCAAACCATTCCAACAAACTGATGCTCCAGCTTATTATGGTGATATTTTCAGTGCGCTGGTGAAATTTGGTGGACGCTGCCGCAGAGGCGATTGGAAAGGTGTAATGGTAATTAGACAGGCTTAAACATAAAACCCGTGTGTGTTGAAACGGACTCCGATCATTTTTCGGAGTGTAGGAGTCCGTTTCTTTTTTGAAACTGACAACTATGGGCGAAGATTTACAAAGAGCAATTGAAACTGTACTGAATGGAACTACCAGCAAAACAGGTATTGCCATAAAGTTGTTGGCTCAAATGGTGGATGCAAAAGTTAGTGCCTTAGATGAGGAAGCGAAAACAAGACACGCAGAACTAATGAAGGCTATTAATGAGAATAAACAAAGAACTGATGATCGTTTTAAAGGGCTTGAAGTTGTAGCGTTTTTTTCAAACTATCCAAAAGCATTTTGGATAGTTGTTTCGGCAGTTCTCTTATTGGTTGGATCAGGTTTACAAAACATATACACAACATTGATTAAATAGCAATGAAACGGTTTTTAAAAGTCATTTTGACGGCAATTATTACATTCATTAAAAAGTATCCTGAGATACTAAGCATTCCGGCAGCTTTTGCTATATGGATAGCAAGTGTTACGGTACTTCGTTGGTTCGATCCAACATCGGCGGTTTTTGATGCCGGTGTTTTCCAAATTCCAATATTTGCGGTATTACAACTGCTTATATATATTTCAATAGCATGGTTAGTTCTGGGGCTTATTTTCGGGACAATGCGAAAATTTTTAGTAAACGAATTAAAAACTCATTTTTCAAATTTATCATCATGGGAAAAATTAAAACTGGCCTACGGCTTATTTGCCTTTATGCTCTTTTGCTTAGTGTTACTATCGTACACGCTACGATAACACCACCCGACCGACAAACGGTTGAACACGGATTATCAGTTCAACAATCAGTAGTAAACATTTATACTGCCGAAATTGGCGTGAGAGAACTCACCGGACATAATGACGGCACACGTGTGATTGAATATCTAAAATCCGCTAATCTGAACAAAGGTAATCCGTGGTGCGCTGCGTTTGTCTGTTGGACATATAAGCAAGTTAAATTACATGCAGTTATATCTGGATATAGTCCAAATTGGTTTCCTAAATCGAATACAATTTATACAAATGGTTTGGCTAATAATCGAACGCCAGATCGAGCGGATGTGTTTGGCATTTGGTTTAGCTCAAAAAATAGAATTGCGCATGTTGGATTTATTGATAACTGGTCACCAACTAATAGTTACTGTATAACTGTTGAAGGAAATACAAATAATGCCGGAAGTCGTGAAGGTGATGGAGTCTATAAAAAGCGAAGGCTCAAATCTCAAATTTACAAAGTATCACGCTGGATTTAGTGTATGAAAAAGATAGTGTTTTTTTTAGTTGTTTTTATTGTTTTTGTTTCAGGGTGTCGGACGTTACAGCCAACGACACCCGTTGCAAAAACGGGAATATCTGACGTTAAATCAGATATTAAAACGAATACTGAAGTTGACAAAAAGTCTGATATCAATGAAAATATGAAATTAAAATCAGATAGTACGATTGAGAGTAACAAAAAGACTGAGTCAAAGGAGGTAAAAAACAAAACTAAGGAAACTACTGTAACTGATTTTGACACAAATAAACCGATTAATCAGAATACGGGAAAACCTCCTGTTTTGCGCGAAACTAAAACGACTGAACGAGAAATAACAGAAAGCGATCTAAAAATTTTGGAATCGTCAATTGCCGAATTAAAGGTGCAAATTGCTAATAACAAAGAGTTAGTGCAGACAACCGATAGTCAACGCAATGAAATTACTCGATTAAAGTCAGAAATTCAAACTAAAGAAATATATGGGCTTAAGTGGTGGCAAAAAGCATTAATGATTTGCGGAGTTATTTTTTTAGTCCTTTTTCTAATTGCAGTCTATCGTAAAATTAAACCATTCATAAAAATATAAAAATGGAAAACGAAAAATTAAAAGATTATTTTACCCGATACCCCAACAACGATGAGGTATTTGAAAACAACGGTGTGTTGTTTCATAACCGTGGAGCTGCCGACAGTTTTGGCAATGCCAAAGAAACGGTAAGATATACCAGGGAACAACCCCTAATCCCTGAAGGCGAACAAGAGGGAAAAGCGAATGCTATTGAATTGCTTAAATCGTCGGACGTGGAAACGTTAGATTATAACGCAATGAAAGCACTTGCAAAGGATTTGCAGTTAACTACTGTAGATAAGAAATCCGAAACGCTTAAAACAGCATTGAATGAGTTAAAAACCACTCTAACCGTAGAATAATATGGCATTCCCCGGAGTATCAATAAATGTAGATAACGGAAATCTGCAGAGCGAAATTTCCGTTATCGACGGAGTTCCAGCCCTTGTGGCAACTGCGAACACTGTAGGGCTTATCGGAGCGGTTACGGCTGTGTACAGTTTGCCCGATGCAATATCGAAAGGTTTTACCCTTGCTGCCGAACCATTTATATATGGTTTGCTAAATGTGTATTATACCGAGTTAGGTGGTAGCCAATTACTTTATGTCATGGGAGTTGCCGAAACGGTTACCATGACTGACGTAGTGACATCAACCAATGCTTCGGGACTTGTTAAGTTGCTTAATGCTCAAACATCGGTTAACTTAGTGGCGGTAGCTCGTAAGCCTGTAGCCGGTTATGCTGCCGGTGCTGCATTTCTTGACACTGACGTTTCGGCTGCTGTAACTGCAAGTAAAACACTTTGTCAGGCTCGACAGGCTAAAAATATGCCCATACGCATATTTATTGAAGGCCGGGTGGTAAATGAAAATACAGCAAATGTCTATAGCCCAAACACAGCAACAAACGGTTTTGCAAGTGTGGTTCTTGGTGGTACTACCGCTAATGGTTCGGCTGCTGTTACACTTGCTTTGGCGCGTGCTGTGAAATATTCTGCACATGTAAAAATCGGATCGGGACAGAATGGTGCTTTGTCGGTGAGTTCAATTTATGTAGGAACTAAAAGTATAGATTTACGTACCGATATGGAAACACTTCACGATGCGGGGTTCATTACTTTTCATAAGCGCCCAGGTATTGCCGGTTATTTCTTTGGTCGGGATAATATGTGTTCGACTGATGATTTCAATATCCTGGTACATGGACGTGTAATTGACAAAGCACAGCGCATTGCTGCTATTGCTACTACACCTTACATTGAGGACTATATGCGAATCAATGCAGATGGTACAATTAACGAAAACGATGCTGATTATATGGAAACGCTTGTAAAAACGGCTATACTTAGTAAAATGAGTGGTCAAATTTCGGATGTAAACGTGGCTATTGACACTACTCAAAACATCGTTACAAATTCAACACTGAATATTCGGGTGTCAGTGCTGCCGTTAGGTTATCTGACGTGGATCAATATTACTTTAGGTTTAACAACTCAAACAGTTTAAAATTATGCCAAACGTAAATGTAAGAAGCACAGAATGTGCATGGTTTCACACTGAAGTAGGTATTCTTGGGCGTGTGATTAAAGGATTGCGCGGTTGGGAATACAAGAAAACAACCGAAAAGGAAGCACTTTATGGTGCCGGGCAACATGCCATCGATATTCAGGAAGGCAATATCAAATGTGAAGGTAACTTCAAAGTGTTAGGTTTTGAACGTGATGCGTTGAATAAAGCTGCACAATCAGCCGGATACGATGATATTACTGCTGTACCGCACGAAGCTATTCTGGCAAAAATCGTCTATCAAAAAGCTAAAACTGATCCGAAAACTACCGTAACCATTATCGGATGTTCATTCACCGAAGTGGGTGGAACTATGGAACAGGGCGCCAAGATGAGCGAAGTAACTTTGCCCTGGATAGCAATGGATATTGTTTCAATTTAATAATTTGTAGAGACGTGGCATGCTGCGTCTCTACAAATAAAAAACAACACACACACATGGAAACAAACACTCAGCCGGAAGCCCCGGCACGCAAATTTGATACCATACAGGATATTTTCAAGGATAAACAGTTTAAGAAGTTTCTGAAGGCTGAAATGGGAAAATATACTTCAGCACGCAAAGTATTGCCACTTGAAGGTAAACGTTGGAAACGTACCCCATTCGATACGTTGAACGATGCAGGCAATTTCAATTCAAAGTATTTGATGGCACAGTTCCCTGACATTGTAATCAAAAAAAGCAACCTTTCCGGATCAGTTCGCCAACTTATCGAAAACATAATGAATGAGTCAATCAGGCTTACGTACAGACACTATAACATTTCAATATAATACACATGAAAAAAGATTCAAAAGCCGAACAGGCACAAAAAGAACAGGCTTTAGAGATGCAACGTATTGCGTCTATACAGGAATTAGAAAATCAGCTTGCTGATAAATTTGGTGCAAAGTACCAGGAACTAAAAAAACAGTATGCACCCCGAAAACTCAATGTAATCAAGGTGGAGGACAAAGTGGCATTGCTTCGTCCGGTTGGCGCTGCCGAAGTATCAACATTCAGCATGATGACTGTAAACCCTGAAATGGGATTAGACAAAGCATCGGAATACTTGCTTAACGAATTGTGGCTCGAAGGTGATGATGTGATCATCAATGATGAAGAATACTTTATCAGTGCTATGCTTCAACTTCAAAATGTGGTAGAGCTAAAAAAAAGCTCTTTTTACAAAGTTTAGAAAAAGGTAAAGATTCAAAACACGACTTGGAAACCAATACGGTTTTTGGCTTGATGTGGTTTGGTTCTGAAGCTTTAAAGTGGCCTGAAGAGATTTTTTATTACAGAACAGGAATAGCCCTGAAATTATGGGAAAAAGGAGTTGGACGCCCCCTAACCCCCTAAATGGGGAATAAGATAAGATTATGAATATAGTTGAATTTGCATTAAAGTTTAAAGATTTAGCGAGTAGCGAGCTGGGTAAGTTCGGTACCCAGGCTAAACGCACATTCGATAATGCAGGAAGGCTAACCAACGATTTAACAGGTAAAAATAAAATACTCGGTAGCAGTTACGATGTACTTCAGCAAAAAATACGTCAGGTTGAGAGCGTAATCCGCACATCCACTATACCGAGCCAAATACGCGAAGCCCGGCGCGAACTGGCAGCACTGCAAAGGCAGTCGGTCAGACATCCGGGAAATATGGGTGGAGTTAGTTCATCAGGTAGTGGTGGATTGTTGGGGCTTGACGGGCTTGGAAAGTTTGCCGGACCCGCAGCATTGGCAGGTGTAGGCATAGCAGCAGGTCAATTTATTGGCGACAGCATAAATAAATCACTTGAACGTCAACAAATTCAAACATCATTCAATGTATTAACAGGCAGTGCTAAAGCCGGTCAAGAATTGTCAGGTCAATTAGTGAAATATGCAAAAGATACGGTTTTAGGTCCCGAAGTTTTCAAAGATGCTCAAACAATGATGGGCTTTGGTTTTAAAAGTACTGAAGTAATGCCAAATCTGAAAATGTTAGGCGATGTGTCTATGGGTAACTCACAAAAGTTAGAAAGCCTTACACTGGCATTTTCTCAAACCAGGGCAGCTGGTAAACTAATGGGGCAGGACTTATTGCAATATATCAGTGCCGGATTTAATCCAATGGAAGAAATATCAAAACGGACTGGAAAATCCATGGGACAAATGCGTAAAGAAATGGAAGGTGGCAATATCAGTTTTGCAATGGTACAGCAAGCATTCAAAGATGCAACTGGTGAGGGCGGTAAGTTTAATAAAATGCTTGAAACAATAGCACAAACGCCTGCCGGTAAAATGCAAGCATTAACAGGAACATGGAATGAATTTAAAGTTAGTGCCGGAACTGCTTTTATGCCATTGGTAAGTATGGCTTTAGATTTCGCAACAAAATTACTACCTAAAATTGAGGGACTACTAACGCCATTAACAAATGGCATTCAGCTCGGAATGGATTTGTTTAATAAATATAAGCCTGATATTATTGCTTTTTTTGCTCCAGTTGTAGATTTTGTAAAACAAATAGTAGCCGGGTCTGGTGACTGGATGAAATATCTTGATATAGTGAAGAATTTATTTCTTGGACATATTTGGCCAGTCATTCAAAAATTATGGAATGCCGTAGTTGACATTGTTGGTAAACTGGTAGTTTGGGTTATGAAAAGCGAGATATTAAAAGATGTATTCAGACTTATAGCCGGATTCGTTGGACTTGTTTGGAATTTAGTAGGTTGGATTATAGACAAACTTAAATGGCTATTTGATAATATTGTAATGCCACTATTGGACAAAATCGAAAAAGTATATCGTTGGATAAAAGGAACAAACGGTGATATAAAAGTTACAGGTGAATCAAAACTAATAGCAGCTAAGACCAAGTCTACTGCCAAATCCAACTCCGAAGTAATGGCAGCCACAGCAGCCACGGCAGCAGGTAATACAGCCACGGCAGCCGGAACTGGTAGTTCGATGAGTAATGGCGGTCCCAAAACCATAACCATAACTATTCAAAAAGTATTGGATAATATCAATATCCACGCCACCACCTTCGAAAACGGATTGGATGAAGTGGAGTCGAAAGTTTTAGAAACCATGAGCCGCGTACTGGGTCAATCAGTAGCACAAGCATTATGAGCCATATAAGTATAGACCTTTTAAATGTGTATAATACATATTTTCAAAAACCCTATTCTATAGGTAAAACTGAGAATGCAGTTATTGTTGAACCGTATCAGATTGCAAAAAAAGACACAGAACTGAGTAACCAGATCAATGGCATTGACATAAAAGAGAAAATCAATGGTGTTGAGGTATTTCTTCCAGTTACATTGCGAAATGATTTACAAACACTAAAAATAGCCTGCGCCACAATACGGGTTACTAACAAAAAAACGATTATACGCACAGCAGTGTCGGAACGGATAGGTACTATTAAAGAGCAATTTCAGGTTGGAGATTATATGTTTACGATAAAAGGAGTACTGATAAGCGAAACACGCGGATTTCCAACTAATGAAGTTCAAAAGCTAAAATCTCTATTCGAAAGTCGTAAAAGCGTTTATCTTGACAATGCTTACGCCGAACAGTTTATGCCGGGCGAAAATCGCATTGCCATTGAAAGCCTGGAGTTCCCGGAACAGGAAGGTAAACTCATTCGATTCCGTCCGTTCACTTTAGTTTGCGAAACTGATTATGTAGATTCGTTGGAGGTGAAGTGATATGTTTGTAATGACAAGCAATATAACTATTGGCACTTTCAGCAACGTAAAACCAAGTGCCGTAAAATGGAAAGTTGGCGTTGGTAATTTTACCGATGAATGTACTATTGATCTTCCTTTACGAACCTATATACGAGATGAATATAAGGAAGATTGTCTTTATCCTTCAGGAAGTCCAGAACGAAGCATTACGGCTCTAAGCGATGATAAAAGAACAGTTTTCAAAGAAGGTGACAAAGTGGAGGTGTGGCTTGGTTACAATGATAATAACACACTGAGATTTAAAGGATTTGTAAAACGTATTAATTACGCAAAACCATTAGTATTGGAGTGTGAAGGTTATAATTATCAGCTGAAGGATGTAATTTTCAATAAAAGCTATAAAAATACAACTGTAAAGCAAATACTTACTGATTTGGTGAAAGGAACTGACATAAAGTTGTCGGATGCTATTCCAAATATAATATTTTCAAATGCTACCTTTCCAAAGTTTCCTGGACAAAAAGTATTGGAGTGGTTTCAGAAGGAATGCAAATTAGCTGTTTTTTTCGATTTCGATAAATTGTATGTCGGACATTCCAAACAGGGCATTGCAAAGCCAACAGTAAAATTACAACTCGGCTGGAATACGGCAGATGATAAGGAATTGAAAAAAGATGTATCGGATGCCGATATTCAAATCCATTTAGTTGAAAAAAGCAGTGCCGGAAGCGTAAAGCGGACAAAATCGGATAAAACGAAATACGGCAATGTAAAAGAGGTGAAAGTACGATCAGGATTATCGGATAGTGATTTAAAAAAAATAGCCAACGAATTGCAGAATGCAGAATCATTTAATGGGTATAAAGGAACTATTACTTGCTTCCTGCAACCTCATTTTGAAAAATGTTATGTTGCTCACATTATTGACAATCTATTCCCGGATAGAAATGGAAAGTATTTTGTTGAACAAATTGATGGGACATTTAGTAGTTCCGGAGGAAGACAAAAGTTAACACTCAGGTATTATGGGAAAAACTGATCAGGAAGTTAGAAACTTGTTAGCACGATTTATTGGCATAAACAGACCAACCATGCTTGGAACTGTTACGGATGTGGATAAAATCGAAAATACCTGTACGGTTGATGATGATGGAGTGGAGTGGCTTGGCGTTCGCCTTCGAGCTGTTACTGGTGAAAACAACGGTTTAGTCGCATATCCAAAACAAGGCGCTTATGTGCTTTGTGTGAAAGTTGAAGATACTGAAGAGTGGGCAGTGCTGAAAGCAAGTGAATATGAAAGCATTGAAATGACTATTGAAAGTTTGGTGATTAATAGTGGTAATTTGGGTGGACTGATTAAAATATCAGATTTAACAGCAAAGTTAAACGATTTGGTTGCGAAATTCAATGCGCACACGCATCTTACTACGGCTACCGTGGGTTCAAGTCCGACACCCGGAACAATAGCGGCAACAACTAATCAGGCACAACCATTCAATAAATCCGATTTTGAAGACACTAAAATTAAACACTGATTAAATAACATTTAAATGGCAAAAAGTAAAGGCATATTATTAACGAATGATATGGAACTCGACATTTCAATTGTCCGGGACTCAAATGGGTTAATTGTATCCGGTTTACAAATTGGCGATGTTACTCAGCAAAATCAGAAGATAATAATCAATGCTTCCAAAGGTGAAATAAAAGAAGATCCATTGTGTGGAGTTAGCGCTCAGTTATTTGTAGAGAGTGAAGATAAAAGTGCATTTGCGCGTGAAATACGCGGACAGTTACAGAGAGATGGACAAACTGTGAAGAGTATAACTGTAAAAGCTCATGAAATAAGAGTAGAGGCAACTTATTAATAAAAATAACAATCAATTTATACATAAAAGATTATGGAAACAAAATTTAAACAAACCCAATACGGTTTCGAGCTTGTAATTACGCCGAAAACAAGCGACGAAATTGCGATAATGAGCAATTTGGTAATTGATCAGAAAAACCCGGGACGTATAATTAGATTGTTGAACATACAGCCTGTTATAAAAAATTATTTGGTCGAAAGTATTTCTATTTGTGAAGATGTTTACCTGTCACAAAAATTAATTATTGCTAAAGGTTATACTTTAGCTCTTCAAAATAATTGGGATGGAGGAAGTTATATATATTATAAAATAAGTAACCAATATACCTATATACTCTTTGGCAGTGGATTGTATTATCTGTTAAAAATTGAAAATAACAGTTTTGAATTTAGTACATATACTGAGGTAAATTTAAATGGTAACGTTATAGCACTTTCGAACGACGTTAGTACTTGTAGATTTAAGGTATATAAAAATAATATTGTTCAAACCTTGAACAAGCTGAATAAATTAGAAGATACTTCTAAAATATTTGTTGCATTGGATACTGAGGAGTAATAAGAATAAAAAAAATAGGGATAAACATCAGTAGGCTTTTATAATTCTGTTATGGAATTTAAACTGTAAATTTATCCCTAATTTTAAAATATATATATGAATAACATCGAATCACAAACACTAATAGATATAGCCATTCAGCAATGCGGAAGTGCGGAAGCAGCGTACGATATAGCTTTGATGAATGGTTTAAGTGTAACCGACGAGCTCACACCGGGACTGGAACTAAGCATACCGGAGATAGCAAACAAAAGTATTGCGGCATATTATATCAATAACATCATTGTTCCTGCTACGGTATCGGACAATAAAATAGAGGAGAGTAATTTGGAACGCATTTTCTTTTCCGAAATGCCGGTTGAGTTTTCTTAATTTTCAATTTTAAAATTTTCAATTAAATAATGGCACGAAGAACATTAACTGATATATTGAACGCAACCCGCCAAAAGTGGATTGATAACGTTACGCTTCAAAATATTTATAGTCTTGATGCATCTAAAACGTGGGATGAACAATTCAGCGATGTGGCATTGGAAAGCATAATCACCTATGTGTTTTCGTACTGCGTTTGGATTTTTGAAAACATAGTATATGACAAAGCCGATGAAGTGGTAGCCACTATCGAGAGCAATGCTTTGTTTTCAATTCCCTGGTACTCGACACTTGCAAAAGCTTTTCAGTTGGGTGACGAACTGGTTTACAACCCTGAAACCTATAGGTGCGATTATGCCACGGTTGACGAATCGAAGCAAATAATTAAATTCACTGCTATACGCGAGCGGCAAATCGAAGGCGTTACAAAACTTCAGGTGTTTGCTACTAAAGCAAACAAAATAGCATTAACAGCTGACGAACTTGCAGCCTTCAGTAGTTATATAACAAATAAAGGAGCTGCCGGAACGCACTTTCAGTTCATTAGCCTGACACCTGATCAACTTATTATAAATGCTGACGTATATTATAACCCGCAGGTTCTAAGTTCAGCAGGATTAAAATTAACCGATGGTACTAAGCCTGTTGAACTTGCAATAGCCGATTACTTGAACACGATAGTTTATGCAGGTATATTTAACCGGGCAAAATTAACCGACAAGATACAGGCTGCTGATGGTATTACAGATATTGTACTTAATAATATCTATCTAAATGGTGACCTTAAAAATGATCGCCAGTTTGAAAGCGCATCCGGATTTTACGAAACTGCAACTAATAATATACACATTAATTATCATGCAGGTTAACCTCATTAAGTTGATAAAAGATTTATCTCCAACATTTTTGAGAGATAACAAATTAGTGCAAATAATATTTGTTCTTATTTCCGAAGCTCGAACTTCGTTTAATCAATTTATGCTGCAAGTTCCGGACTGGAAGTACAAAGCGTGTTCTAATGCCTCTGTTCTTTCACTTCAGAAAACAATACAGCGTGAGTTAGATGTGGATTGTACGATTACAGAATCGGATGGTAAGCCTGTTGATTTTCTGGTAACCATGTCAGGAAATTATGATGAAGGTCAGGTTCGTAAAGTGATTGATAATTATAAGCTTTCCGGTAAAAGTTATGTGTTTGAGAACGGTGCAATTACCTATACATGTGAGTTTATTAATTATGTATGCGTACTTACAATGGTCGAAAATCTTATAACCGTAACCTTTAGTACTTTTTCCGGTGGTGCGCAAGTTATAGCTGAAAGAGCAGTAACATCAGACTTAATTGTTATTTGCAAATTTGAATTAAGATACTTGAACCCTGTTTATTATCAATTTGAAATTCACTCAGGTTATACGCAATCGTCAGAAATTCATATTACAGAATGGAAGGCTGTTGTTTCGGCGTTATTAACTGAAGTAACACCAAGTAGCGATACTTCTTATGATTATGTATTTGACAAAGATTTAACACCTATTTAAAATGGCTAATACAGGAATAGAACGCTCATTAAGCTTGAGAGTAACAAAAAGAATATCAGGAATTATACAGCCCGGTTTTCCGACTATATACCAGGGCATAAAAGCTTTTACAGTTGGTAATAATGTCTATCAGCAAATTACTGTAACTCAACTTGCAAGGCTAACTGATGAGGCTTTTAATGCACGGTTGGCTGATTTTAAAACACATATAGAGTCGCTTGAGCAGGGTTTAAATATTGAAACTGATATCATTGATGGCAATAGTCCGTCACGCGAAAACTTAACAGCATGTCCAATAAATTAAAAATAAATATAATGGCAACAATACAATCAATAAAAAACAAAATTATCGACTTTAAAACACGTGTCGGTTTATTTGCAATTGGCAAAATAGAGTTTTTTGAACTCCTTAATGACTTTGTAGATAAGATTCAGGAAATGACTTATTATAAAAGTGTTAAAGACTTTGGTGCGGTTGGCGATGGCATAGCAGATGATACAATTGCAATTCAAAATGCAATAGATGTTGTTTCTGCAAAAAACGGAACTTGTTATATTCCTTGTGGTACGTATAAAATAACTGATACATTATTAATTCAGAAAAGTATTTGGCTTAAAGGTGAAAATAGCGAAGGTGTAATAATAGATATTGTTTCAAATACACAAAAACCGGCAATAAAATTAAACTTCTACGATGAAAGCACTCCGTGGGGTAAATTTAATGGTGGAGGTATATCTGATATAAGCATTGAATGTCATCGTTTGTGTGATGGAATTTTGATTGACATAAATAATCCGTCGAGCCATCACAGAGGTGTATATGAAAATATCAAAATAGTAAACCCGAAAATTGGGTTTAAGGGAATTAGTGACGGTGGAAATGCTCTATACTTATGTATTTTTAAGAACATTGTTATAGAAGGTTGGTTTGGTCAATATGGATTCTACTTCAACGGTGGATGCTACAATATTTTTGATGGTCTGAGTGCAGATATGAATGAACCGTATGGTAATTCTACAGCAATTGCGTTCAGTTTTGTGCAACAAGGTGGAACATTTATTAATCTGTCTACCGATGGGGTTGGTTATTTTGTTATCGATGGAGGTTCGTTAACCAATTATGTTTGTGAAACAAAATCAACAGGATTTAGAAGTTATTATGCACTATTCTTAGATGGAAATTTTGATGTCAAAAACATATCATTTTTCGGTTTAAAAAAAGCGGAATACGATGCTAATTGGGCTCAAATTAGTGGATGTGAAAGTGCAATAATGCTCGGAGTGCAAAGAGTAAATATATCAAATGTAATAATTGGGCAGGTTACAAATTTAGCTCCTATCTATCCTTTTGCCTTAACTTCAGGAGGTAGTGGAATAATTCAAAATGTTTATTACAAAGATTTTACAAGCAATGGATTAACATATAATTTGCTCGAAGTTTATGTAAGTGCCGAAAACTTACAGAAATACAAATTCTTAGGATGTGATAGCATAACAAAAACTTCCAATTTGGGCTCAAATGTAGTTGATGCACTACCAGTTGCAACTGATAAATTACGATTCACGCAGTTAATATTAAAAGGTAGTATTGGAGTGTCTGATAATATTTATGTATGTGTTAAAAATGCAACAAATACCTATGAATGGACAAAATTAAATTAGTAATTTAATACGGAGGCATAAAAAGCCCCCGTCTCCAGTCGGTTAGTTTCTCAGGCATAACCGAATGATAAAGATGCGACAACACCACGACGAAGACTAAATGTCTTTGAAGTATGGTGTTGTCGCACCTTTTTTTATTGCCTGAGAAGCGATACAAAAATAGTTATTAGTTTTTAAATATAAAAAAGAAAAAGAATGAAAAATTACAATCAAGCTCCTTTGCCGTTTCAGGGTCAAAAACGGCGGTTTCAAAAAGAATTTAAAGAGGCTTTAAAAGGCTTTAAAAATGCACCCATGTTTGTTGATCTATTCGGTGGTAGTGGTTTGTTGAGTCATTGGGCTAAGGCTCAATATCCGGATGCCACGGTTATCTACAACGATTATGATAATTACAACAAGCGTGTAGCAAACATCGAACGTACCAACGCACTTTTGGCTCAGTTTCGCGTTATTCTCAAAGATGCATCGGTTGATAAGCTAATAGGCAATGAAGCCAAACAGGCCATCCTGAAGGCTGTAAAAAGGGAAGAAAAGCAAAGTGAGTATGTTGATTATATCACTATCTCAAGCAACTTGTTATTCTCAATGAATTATGTGCTTAACTACGATGATCTTGCAAAACAAACCATGTACAACGTTGTACGGCTCAACGATTACCAACCAGCACCTGATTACTTAGAAGGCGTGGAAGTGGTAAGCATGGATTACCGGAAACTGTTTGATAGATGGAAGCATATAACCGGTGTTGTGTTCTTACTCGACCCGCCTTACCTGAGTACCGATTGCGGAACGTACGGTAATTACTGGAAGTTGGCTAATTACTTAGATGTACTTCAGTGCCTGAAGGGAACTAATTACTTTTATTTCACGTCGAACAAAAGTTCAATCATTGAACTTACCGATTGGTTGGAAAAGAACCTGGGCGGTGATAATCCGTTTAAAGGAGCTACTAAAGTGGAAGTGAATGCACGAATGAATCATAATGCCGGATATACAGATATAATGTTATATAAAAAGGTATGAAAATAATTAAGGCAGCTTTTTGGGCTGCCTTAATTGTGTGTGATATTAAAAATACAATTTGTTTTATTAATTTTGCACAATTTGATTTTTCGATTATAAATTCAACAATATTAATAATAGCATCATTTTTCAAA
>Ga0302292_1000296_pt1 | contig 35026 bp, 37 predicted proteins | sample III_Fen_N2_1_FD_194553 | JGI IMG/M metagenome (GOLD analysis project Ga0302292, IMG submission 194553) | Peat permafrost microbial communities from Stordalen Mire near Abisko, Sweden - III_Fen_N2_1 | ecosystem: Environmental > Terrestrial > Soil > Wetlands > Permafrost | place: Sweden: Abisko...
CTGGCAAGAAAAACATTTCTATTGAGGCGGTGCGTGATTTTATTAAAATGTTATCTTTAAGCTCATTTCTTAACTCTTATAAGATTGGCATAATTCGCGACGCGGAAACTTTGAGTCCAGAAGCCGCCAGTGCCTTACTTAAGACTTTAGAAGAGCCACGTGATAAAGTAATTATTATTTTATTATCTTCTTCAATTGACTTACTGATGCCTACTATTGTTTCGCGCTCCCAGGTATTGTATTTTTATCCAGTTGCCTTTGAAACAGTTTATGACTATCTAGTAAAAGAATTAAATTTAAAACGAGGTGATGCTAAAGATATGGCTGCTCTAGCGGCTGGCCGACCTTTATTGGCGGCTAAATTTGTAGAAGATGAAGCCGTCTATGATAATCAATTAGAAACCGCTAGACTATTCTTATCTTTTTTTAACTTAAATATTCCAGGACGCCTTAAAGCCCTATCTAATTATTTAAGTGGTCAAGGAACACTATCTGCTGATAAAGCCCTAATCATTCTAGAAAGTTGGCAAAGAGTAGCTAGGGATCTGTCTTTAAATGCTATGGGTTGTCCAGAATTAATCCAACATACGGCCTTGATAGAAGAATTGTCATCGCTTAGCGTAGTAAATAATAATGAAGCTTTGATTTATTATTCAAAAATACTAGAATTATTATATACTTTACGTCGTTACTTGTCCGCTAATGTGGCGCCTAGTGCCGTTTTAGAACAAGTAATTTATAACCTTTAAATATATATGATTAGTAAAAAAATTAGTTTATTTATTTTATTGCCATTACTTGCCTTGGCAGTGTCCGCTTGCTCGTTGCCAACCACTTCGTCTAGTGCAACTTCGGCTGGCCCTGATTTAGGCGGCGTATTTTTGTCGACTGATGGCGGTGTTAATTTTAAGCAACAAGTATCTATTCCATCTGTTTCTGGCATGCCAGGCAGTATTAGTTCTTTGGATGTCAGCACCCTATCTTTAGATCCAAGTGACAGCTCGGCTATTTACTTAGCTGCTTATAAACAAGGTTTATATTATTCTTATAATATTACTGGTGGCTGGAACGAGGCTAAAGCTTTTCCTAAAGTCACAGCTACTACTATTACTGTTAATCCAGATAATAAATGTGATATTTATGCTACTTTTGCCAATCGTTTATATCGCTCCCTTGATTGTACTAGAACTTGGAAACAGATTTATCTAGATGCTGATTCCAGTGCTGTATTTAACACTTTAGTGATTGATTTTTATAATTCCTCCAATCTTTATTTAGGCACCTCTAATGGTGATATTTTAAAGAGTATTGACGGTGGTAATTCTTGGCGTGTCATGAAACGTTTGTCGAGTCCTATTGCTAAATTAGTTTTATCTCCTCGTGATAGTCGTCAAGTTTATGTGGCCACTAAAGATGCTAAGCTTTACACTTTTTTATCTAATACTAATACTGATCCTGGCACTTCAGCCAATATTGAAGCCAATTTCGCAGTTGATAGTTGGACTGATTTAAATAGTGTTTTGAAAGATTTAGCTATTGGTACTAATTTCAAAGAGTTAACCATTGCATCATCTGATGGTTCGATATTTTTAGCGACTGACGGTGTCATTGTTAAATCGCCCGACCATGGAGTTAGTTGGCAAAAACTTAATTTGCTTCCTTCAGAGAAAGACGGTATTATAAGGGCAATGGCTGTTAATCCACAGAATACTAAACAAATTTATTATGCCACTAATTTAACCTTTTTCCGTTCCACTGATGGCGGCGCTACTTGGTCTAATAAAAAATTACCAACTAGTCGCAGCGCCTCAATTATCTTAGTTGACTATAAAAATCCTAATAATGTTTATTTAGGAGTGCGATCACTTGATTAATTAATTAAAAATATATGAGTAATTTTGTCTCTGACAATCAGGAAAGTTTTTCTAATGTAATCGAATTTTTTAAGCATGACATTTTAAGTTTGCGTACTGGTCGAGCTAATCCACTAATGCTTGATAGTGTTCAAGTAGAAGCTTACGGCGTAATGAATTCTTTAAACGGGGTAGCTAATATTACAGTTGCTGATTCACGTAGTTTTATCATTACTCCTTGGGATAAAGGAGTAACTAAGGCTGTTGAAAAGGGAATTGTCGAAGCTAACTTAGGTTTAGGAATTGTAAATGAAGGTGATAAAATTCGTTTAAGCATCCCACCACTTACTGAAGAAAATCGTAAGGAGCTAGTTAAAAAACTAAATGAGCGCATGGAAAAGGCTCGCATCTCCTTACGTCAAGTTCGCGAAGATGTAAAAAGTAGCATTGAAGATGCCTTTGAGGCTAAAGAAGTAACGGAAGATGAGAAATTTCGTGAAGAAAAAGAGTTAGATGAATTCATCGCCAAGAAGAACGAAGAATTAAAAGAGTTAAGAGATAAAAAAGAAAAAGATATAATGGAAATTTAATTACATGATTACTACAATAATAATATTTATTTTGGTGTTGTCGGTTTTAGTCTTTGCGCACGAATCCGGACACTTTTTTACGGCTCGAAAGTTTGGCGTTAAAGCCGATGAGTTTGGTTTAGGTTTTCCGCCAAGAGCCATTGGTGTTTATAAAGATGTTAACGGCAAATGGCGTAAACTATTAGGTAATAAAGACATCGAGACTTTGGAGGGCGATGAAGTCCCTGCTGATACAGTTTATTCTTTAAATTGGTTACCAATTGGCGGTTTTGTAAAAATAAAAGGGGAAAATGGTGATGATCGCGATCAACCAGATAGTTTTGGGGCTAAGAAAATTTGGCAGCGAACTATTATTTTGGCCGCTGGTGTTATCATGAATGTAATTTTGGCTTTTGCTTTATTTTCTGTTTGTTTTATGATTGGGGCTCCGCAATCAGTTGATACGGGTGGCAAGATTCAAATTACTGAAGTGACAAAAGGCTCTCCAGCCAGTGCGTCTGGTATTTTAAGTGGAGATGTTGTTACTGGTGCGGATAACCAAGCTTTTTTAAGTGTATCAGAAATGCAAGCCTATGTTGCTTCTAAGAAGGATAATCAGTTAGCTCTAAAAGTAACTCGTGGTAGTGAAAATTTATTAATTAATATTAAACCACAACTTAAAGACGGCAAAGGTGTTATTGGTGTTGGCTTAGATCAGGTGGATACTGTTCGTTACTCTTTCTTTAGATCTCTTTGGGAAGGAGCAAAACACACTATTCTTTTATTATGGATGATTATTGTTTCATTTTTTGGCTTGATTTGGGGCTTAATTAGAGGGGCTGGGGCTGGCGATGCCGTTGGTGGTCCAATTAGAATCGCTCAGATGACTGGCGAAGTGGCTCGTTTTGGTTTTGTTAATCTATTAAATTTTACGGCTCTATTATCTCTCAATTTAGCAGTGATTAATATTCTACCATTTCCAGCCTTAGACGGCGGACGCATCCTCTTTTTAATAATTGAAAAAATTAAAGGCAAACCAGTTAAGAGAGAAACCGAAGCAATTATTCACAATGTTGGTTTTATGATTTTGATTGCGCTTATTCTTTTAGTTACCTACAAAGATATTGCTAGAATGTTTTAATAATATTTTTTTAAGCTAAGAATCGAGGCTATTTTGGCCTCGATTTTTTGTTGGTAAAATGTTATAATTAAGATATAAAATATAGTTCTTTCTATCATTAAAATGCCGATTAATTTTTAAGAAATTTTTTTCTTATAAGTTATCGGACCAATATTTATGAAGATAAATTTGAAGGCCACTAAGTTTGAAATGACTGACGCCATTTCTGGTTACGTTCAGGAAAAGATGGATATGTTGGAAAAGTATTTAGGTAACACACAGGTAATTAATTGTGATGTTGAATTAGAAAAAATAGCTGGTGATCAGAATAAGGGGGAAATTTTTAGAGCGGAAGTTAATTTGGAGGTGCCTCACGAATTACTTCGGGTTGAAAAAACTGCTGCTGACTTGTATAAAGCAATTGATAAAGTTAAAGATCACTTAGATGGCGTGATTGTAAAATATCGTGAGAAAGCTCGAGATAAAAGACGTGGTAAATAAAAAAAACAGCCTCTTATAAGAGGCTGTTTTTTTTATTTATATTTTATTTTAGAGCATCACCACCGTCTTCAATATTTAACCCAGCCGAACAAGTTTTTAAACTAGTTTTATAGGTATCCCAAGTATTTTTTTGAGTGGTTTTGACTTTATCATTAGCAGTTTTTACCGCATCTTGGAAAGTTGTATTACAAACTTTAATAGCATCGCCAACTCCTGAAGTTAAAGCTAAGGCAGTCTTCTGACAAGTACCACGAGCAGTGATTGCGGCTGTGATATCTGAAGCCGAAGTAGATAGGGCTGTACTGATACTAGTATCTTTAGCATCAATGGCGGCCGAAGTACAAGTAACTATTTCTGGGGTCATGGTTGGCAAGACATTAATTCCTGATTTTTTAATACCAAATAAGTCTTTTCCAATCTTAGTAATTTTATCAAATAATTTAGTTTGGTCTAAGGAAGCGATTTTTTCTAGTCCAGCTTTTTTTAAATCGGAAATCTTTTTTTCAATAGCACTTGGTGTGCTGGTAGTTAATTGAGTGGTAGTGTTAGTTGCTTTTTTAATGCCGAATAAATCGTTGCCGATTTTTTTGATTTGCTCAAATAAATTAATGTGAGCAGGGGATGGTATTCTCTCTAAAGTGCTAGTGCTCTTAACTGGCGGTGTTGAGGTTGGTCTTAATTCACCAGTTCTTGGTTCTGGTCGAGGAGGAATATTAGCATCAGTACTAGTAGCCGTGCTAGTTGCTTCGGGATTAGCTGAAATTAACATTGGGGTTTCAGTTGCTGTTCCAGTAATATCATCGGCTAGAACTGGTAGTTGTAGCGCTAAGACAAAAATGAAGGTGAAAACTAAAACCAGGGAAATAGTTTTTTTCATAAATTTATTAAGTTATACTCGCTAAAAATAGCAAGATTTATTAAGTTTTTAAGTATTCTAATTATAGCACTAATTAACTACTTGATAAATGTGAAGAGCTGGGGTATTATAGACTTAGCACTCATAATAAGTGACTGCTAATAAAATGAAAAAAAAGACATATTTACAGTCTAATTTTTTATTGATAGTATCTATATTATAGCTAAATAATTATAAAAATATTTATGAATTTCCTAACTAAACTCTTGGGCGACCCTAATGAGAAAATTATTAAATCTTTAGAACCAATAATTGAGACTATTAATGGTCTTGAAGAGTCGTTTGTAAAATTATCTGATGAAGAACTAAGAAATAAGACAGCTGAATTTAAGGAACGACTAGCTACTGGAGAGAGTCTAGATGATATTTTGCCATTCGCTTATGCAGCAGTCCGAGAAGCTTCTCGTCGTTTACTTGGTAAACGTCATTACGACGTGCAGCTCATTGGTGGTATTATTTTACATCGCGGTGAAATCGCCGAAATGAAAACTGGTGAAGGTAAAACTTTAGTGGCGACTTTGCCATTATATTTAAATGCTTTAGAAGGGAAAGGGGTTCATCTAATCACAGTTAATGATTATTTATCTCGAGTTGGTGCTGGTTGGATGGCTCCGGTTTATCACGCCTTAGGATTATCAACTAGCGTTATTGTCCATGACACGGCTTATGTTTATGACCCAGAATATGATGATGATACTCAATATGACGATCGTCTAAAACATTTCAAACTAATTTCTCGTCGCGATGCTTATCGCTGTGATATTACTTATGGTACTAATAATGAATTCGGTTTTGATTTCTTAAAAGATAATATGGTTGGTGATTTAGATCAAACCGTGCAGCGGACTTTACGCTATGCCATTGTTGATGAAATTGATTCAATTTTGATTGATGAGGCTCGTACGCCTTTGATTATTAGTTCGGCTGCTGAAGAGTCGACTGATAAATATTTTAAATTTGCCGAACTGGTACAACGTTTGAATGAAGATGAAGATTATAACGTAGATGAAAAACAACGTAGTGCTACTTTGTCTGAAGGTGGATTGAATAAAATGGAAAAATTATTGGGCGTTGAAAATATTTATGTCGCTGGTGGTGTTAAAGATGTTCATCATATCGAGCAAGCTTTAAAAGCTCGTGTTCTATTTAAGCGTGACCGTGATTATGTAGTTAAAGATGATGAAATAATCATCGTTGATGAATTTACTGGTCGTATGATGCCCGGCCGTCGTTATAGCGAAGGTTTGCATCAAGCAATTGAAGCTAAAGAAGGCGTTAAGGTGCAAAAAGAATCGCAAACCATGGCGACTATTACTTTCCAAAACTTATTCCGTATGTACGATAAGTTATGTGGTATGACGGGAACTGCGGTTACTGAAGCAGAAGAATTTCATAAGATTTATAAATTAGAAACCATTGTTATTCCAACTAATCGCCCTAACATCCGTCAGGATTTTAATGATTTAATTTATCAAACGGAAACTGATAAGTTTAATGCGGTTATTGCTGATGTAAAAGAACGACACGCTAAAGGCCAACCAGTTTTAATTGGTACTATCTCTATTGAAAAGAATGAAATCTTAACCGAAATGATGGAGAGAGAAGGACTTCGCCCAGCAATGTTAAATGCTAAAAATCATCAACGTGAAGCGGAAGTTATCGCTCAAGCTGGTCGTTTAGGCGCAATTACCTTAGCGACTAATATGGCTGGTCGTGGGGTTGATATTTTACTTGGCGGTACTCCAGAACCAGGTGATGAAGCCGATGAAGCTCGTGCTAAAGCTGAACAAGAAAAGATTTGTGAACTAGGTGGCTTACATGTTATTGGCACCGAACGTCATGAATCACGTCGTATTGATAATCAGTTAAGAGGTCGTGCCGGTCGTCAGGGTGACCCCGGTTCATCTCGTTTTTATGTTTCGACAGAAGATGATTTAATGAGAATTTTTGGTGGTGATCGGATGAAAAACACCATGAAGATGTTAAATGTTCCGGCTGATATGCCAATTGAAAGTAGTATTATTTCTAAATCAGTAGAATCCGCTCAGAAAAAAGTCGAAGGCAATAACTTCGACATGAGAAAACATTTAGTAGAATATGATGATGTTATTAATAAACATCGTGAAGCTATTTATCGTCGTCGTCGCGAAATTTTAGAAATTGCCGAAGGGGAAGGTGAGCATGGCGATAAAAAATTAGGCGATATTATTTTAGAATATGTACGTGCTGAGATTGATAAGGTAGTTAATTTTAATTGTGTTGGCGATTTGAAGGATTGGAATTTAAAAGAAGTGGGTGAAACCATGACTACTATTTTTACTTTAAATTCTGAGGAAAGAAATAAAATTGAAGATTTTGTTAACTCTGAGGAGCACGACGTAAAACACGAAATCATTACTTATCTAAATGAATTAGCTCAAATTAAATATGACAACTTAGCTAAAGTTATTAATGGTATTGGTGTTGAGTTAGTGGAAATTGAAAAAGGAATTTTAATTCGTTCAATTGATCAGCTTTGGATTGAACATTTAGAAACTATGGATTATTTACGAAGCAGTATTGGTCTTCGTGGTTATGGTCAACGCGATCCACTAGTTGAATATAAGAAAGAATCATTTAGATTATACATTGAGCTTAATGACTTAATTCGTCAGCAAGTAGTTTATTCAATTTACAAAACTGGCGAGGCGGCTGATATGGCCCCAGAAATAATTGCTAGTTTCCAAAAAGAAGAACAACCTAAGAACTTACAATTTGCTGGTGCAATTAAAGAAGCAACCGACAATCCTCACGGCGAAACTTTTGATTTAGTTCAGGAAAAAATGAAGGGTGATGATGGACAAACTGTTGGTAGAAATGATCTATGTCCTTGTGGTAGCGGTTTGAAATATAAAAAGTGCCATGGGAAGTAATTAAAAAAATAATTATAACCATATGAAAGATTTAGAAATTAAAGTTTATCAGCATCTTAAAGCCAGAAAGTGGGATAATTTGCGCCCGGTAGACATAGCTAAATCAATTATGATTGAGGGCGCGGAGCTTCTGGAACTTTTTCAATGGGATAATCTATCTTTAGAAGAAGTTAAGAAAAATAAAGAAAAAATTAGTGAAATAAAAAAAGAGTTGGCTGATGTCCTAATCTATTGTTTAGAAATGTCCGTTTTATTAGAATTAGATACAAAAAAAATTATTAATCAAAAGTTAACTTTAGTAGCTAAAAAATATCCAGCTAAATTGATGAAGCAAAGAAAGAGTGATGCTGGCGGTGAAGATTATTTAAGGATTAAAAAAGAATATCGAAATAAAAAAATATAAAATGTCGGAAACTTATAAGAAACTTAAAGCTAAAGACATTGCGCCCGTATTACTACGCATCAAACAATCACCTAAATTTAAAGGGATTGGTGTTTTTGCACTTCGTGATATTTCAAAGGGCACAATTATTTGCGATGCTAAGTTAGTTCCAGAAGATTTTTTTATTTCTCACAAAGAATTTAATAAATTGGATAAAGAAACCAAAGAAGTAATGATTGATTTTTGTGCGCAAGATGAAGATGGTTATTATACGCCAATGAATCTTAATTATTTATCAATTCCACTACACATGAATCATTCTTGTGATGGTAATGTTGGTTGTAATGATAAAGGTAATTTTGTCGCCATTCACAATATTAAGAAGGGAACAGAAGTTTGTTTTGATTACGGTTTAGTAATGTCTAATCCTAATTATAAATTAAAATGTTGTTGCGGCTCCAAAAAATGTCGCGGTGTTATAACTGGCAATGATTGGCTTGAAGCAAATTTTCGGAAAAATAATTATCAGCACATGTCACCGCAGTTAAAAAACTTAGTAGATGTTACTTATGCTTAAGCTTGGAAAATATAAACACTATAAAGGTAATTTATATGAAGTAATCGGCATCGCTCATCATAGTGAGACCTTGGAAGATATGGTTGTTTATCGGGCCTTGTATAATGATTTTGATTTGTGGGTTAGACCACTTAGTATGTTTTTAGAAAACGTGGAAATAAATGGAGTAACTATGCCAAGATTTGAATATCTTGGTGAAAAATAATATGTCTGAAACAAATAAGGACCTTCGTCCTAAAGTTGGTGTGGGAATTTATATTATTAATGATAATAATGAAGTATTATTATCACTTAGAAGTTCAGCTCATGCCACTGGTTTTTGGTGTGCTCCTGGTGGACACATGGAATATGGTGAAACATTTTTAGAAGCTGGTGCTCGCGAAACAAAGGAAGAGGTTGATATTGATGTTAGTGAGGTTGATATTGTGGGTGTTATTAGTAACGTTTATCCAGAAGAAAATAAACACTATGTTACAGTTCATATGAGAGCTAAGAATTATAGTGGTGAGGCTAAATTAATGGAGCCAGATAAATTTGCTGAGATGAAATGGTTTCCACTTACAGCTCTGCCAGAAAATATTTTTCCAGCTACTAAAACTTTTTTAAGTGAAAATCCTTTATGCTTGTGTGGTAGTGGCAAGAAGTATAATGATTGTTGTGGTAAATAAATTTATGAAAATAATTTTAGGGTCAAAATCAGAAGGGCGAAAAAGAATGATGGAAGAGATGGGTTATGAATTTGATGTTTTGGTTGCTGATATTGATGAAAAAGCGATTAGATTCGATGATCCTAAAGAATTAACCATTAACATTGCCAAAGCTAAAGCCTCAGAATTGAAAGATAAAATTTCTGAGCCAGCTATTTTAATAACATCTGATTCGGTCGTAGTTTGTAATAATGAAATTTTAGAGAAGCCACAAAACAAAGAAGAAGCTAGAAAATTTTTAGAAGATTATAGATATTTTCCTGCAACCGTAGTTAGTACTGTAGTAGTGACAAATATTTTAAGCGGTAAACAAGTTTTTGACGTCGATATATCTACTGTATATTTTTCTCCATTTTCAGAACAGGAAATTATTGATTTCATAAAAGATGGTGGGGTGTTTAATTGGGCTGGAGGTTTTGGCGTTGATGAAGATGGTTGGTCTGAACATATTATAAAAATAGATGGTTGTCGTGATGGGGTAATTGGCTTGCCTAAAGATATTACTAAGCGTTTAATTTCTGAGGTATATGTTTTATAAAACCGAACCAGCTAATTTTATCTCTCGTTTTGAAGTTGTCTCTTGTTATATCGAAAACGATGGTGAGATTTTAATTTTACATCGCCAAGATCATAAACCAGAAGGAAATACCTGGGGTTTACCGGCTGGTAAAATTGATGCCGGAGAAAATGAGTTGGATGCTATGGTTCGTGAAATTGGGGAAGAGACAGGATTAAAAGTTGAACCTGAAGAATTGGAATATTTAGAAAAATTATATGTTGTTTATCCGACTTATCAATTTATCTTCCATATGTTCAAAGTGACTTTAGAAGAAAAACCAGTTATCAAAATTAGTGATGGCGAACATAAAGCTTATAAGTGGTTAAAGCCTGAAGAGGTTTTAAAATTAGATTTAATCCCAGATTTTGATGAGTGTTTAAAAATTTCTTATAATTTATAATCATGAATATAATTGACCCCAAAACCTATTATAAAAATTTACCTAAGAAAACAGTGGCTACCGCTGTTTTACTTTTTAATACCAAAAAACAACTTTTAGTTCTAAAAACACATTATCGAAAATATTGGACTTTACCTGGCGGGGTGGTGGAGAAAGACGAATCGATTATGACGGCTTTAATTCGTGAGGTAAAAGAAGAAACTGGTTTAAAAATTAAGAGTCCGAAATTAGCAGCGCTAGATTATTGTGCACCAAAGATAATTAGAGGCACAAAGAATTCAGAATCAGTTCAGGTTTTATTTGATGGTGGAATAATTAGTGATGACGTTAAAATCGACGGCAAAGAAATTATTGATTTTGAATTTTGTGACGTAGAATATGCCTTGAAAATATTAGGCTTACCACTTCGTCGTATGGCTGGTTCTTATTTAGAAAATAAAAAAACTGTCTATTTAGAAAACGGGATTTTGGGATGATTTACAGAAATAAAATAAAGGGATAAAATGTAAGACATAACATTAAACATATATGCTTACATTTATCACCGGTAATGACAACAAGTTCAACGAAGTAAAAGCAATTATTCCTGAGATTGAACAGGTTGATATCGATTTACCAGAAATTCAAAGTTTAGATCCACATGAGATTGTGGAATTTAAATTAAAGATGGCGCTACAAACTTTGCCTGGCAATTTTATCGTTGAAGACACTTCTTTGTATATAGAAGGTTTACACGGCTTACCTGGTCCATTTATTCGTTGGTTTATGAAAGCGATGGGTCGCGAAGGATTGGCTAAGATGGCGATTAATTCTGGTAATGACAACGCTGAAGCCGTAACAGTTATTGGTTATGCTGATGATAACGGCGATACTCATTATTTCGAGGGCCGTATTACTGGAAAAATTGTAATGCCGATGGGGGAAACTTCTTTTGGTTGGGATCCAATTTTCTTACCAGACGGACATGAATCTACTTTTGCGGAAATGGGAACAGAAGAAAAGAATGAAATTAGCATGAGACGGATTGCAGCGCAAAAATTAGCTGATTTCTTAGGGGCTTAAACATATTTCACTTGATTTTATAAAATCCGTCATAATTTTGACGGATTTTTTGTTTTTAGCTTGATTTTTGGGCTTTTATATGATATTTTTAGAGAGTTAAAACTAAGAGTTTAAATATTATGTTTAAAGAAAATTTTCCAATTATTGACCCTTTAACCATCGGTCATAGTGAGGCTGACAAAAAGCTAGAACAAGAGAAACAACAAGCCTTGGAAAGAGAGGCTGATAAAGTAGCGGCGACTGAAAAACAACAAATAGAACAAGAACATCAAGATAGAGAGAGTCTTTACGAAAAAGATCCCGAAGAAGAATGGTTTAAAAAATAAATCGAAATACTTATGAGTGAAAATAATGAAAAAACTTCATTTCCAGGGATGGAAGAAGCCGTTTTAAACTTTTGGAATAATTCAAAAACCTTTGAACAATCTTTAGATAAAGAATCGCCACGTGGTGACTATGTTTTTTACGATGGCCCTCCTTTTGCCACTGGCACCCCTCACTATGGCCATTTAGTTGGCAGTATTATGAAAGATGTTATTCCTCGGTATCAAACGATGCGTGGTCATCACGTTGACCGTAAATGGGGCTGGGATTGTCATGGCTTACCAATTGAAAATATTGTTGAAAAAGAATTGGGCACTAAAACTAAAAAAGAAATTGAGGAACTAGGCGTCGCTAAGTTTAATGACTTATGCCGGGCTCGGGTTTCAACTTATATTGATGATTGGAAAAAAGTTATTAGTCGTTTGGGTCGTTGGGCGGATATGGAAAATTCCTATTGCACCATGGATTTAAATTACATGGAAACTATCTGGTGGGCCCTTAAAGAAATGTGGGATAAAGACTTAATTTATAAGGCTTATCGTTCCATGCACATTTGTCCTCGTTGTGAGACTACTTTGTCACAATCAGAAGTTAGTGAAGGGTATAAGGATATTAAAGATTTATCGGCAATTGCTAAGTTTGAATTAGTTGATGAGCCAGGCACTTATGTTTTAGCTTGGACGACTACCCCTTGGACTTTAATTGGCAATGTGGCCTTAGCCGTTGGCGCGGAAATTATTTACGTTAAAATTAAAAGTGGTGAACTTATTTATGTTTTAGCTAAAGAGAGATTAGCAGACACCATGAAAGACACCGCTTATGAAATTATTTCCGAGTTTAAAGGCTCAGAATTAGTAGGCAAAAAATATAAACCGTTATTTGATTATTACGCTAATGATGAGAATTTAGAAAACAGGGAAAACGGTTGGCAGATTTATGATGCCGAATTTGTAACTACCACTGACGGTGTCGGAGTAGTTCATATTGCTCCAGCCTTTGGTGAAGACGATATGAATTTGGGCCGAATTAAAAAGTTGCCATTTATTCAACACGTTGGTATGGATGGGATGTTTAAAACTGAAGTATCCGACTTTCAAGGTTTACACGTTAAACCAGTGGAAGATCATATGTCTACTGACATTGAAATTATTAAATATCTAGCTGGTCACTCCACTTTATTTCATAAAGAAAAATACGAACATAGCTATCCTCATTGTTGGCGTTGTGATACACCACTGATTAATTATGCAACTTCTTCTTGGTTTATTAATGTAACTAAACTAAAACCAGAATTACTTAAGAACGCTGAAGATATTAATTGGTCACCAGAACATTTAAAGAGTGGTCGTTTTGGTAATTGGTTAGAGGGTGCTCGTGATTGGTCAATTTCTCGTCAACGTTTCTGGGCTTCAGCGATTCCAATTTGGGAATGTGTTTGTGGTCATCAGCAAATGATTGGCAGCGTGTCAGAACTGGAAGAATTATCAGGAGCCAAAAATATTGATGATATTCATAAAGATAAAGTTGATCCAATTACTATCCCATGTACTAAATGTGGCGGAGTGATGAAACGTATTCCAGATGTTTTAGATTGTTGGTTTGAATCAGGTTCCATGCCTTATGCGCAGTTACATTATCCCTTTGAAAATAAAGAGAAATTAGAGGCGACTTTTCCCGCTCAGTTTATTGCTGAGGGCGTTGATCAATGTCGTACCTGGTTTTATTATACCCATGTAGTTGCTGGTGCTTTAAAAGGCAGTCGTGGATATGACAATGTAATCTCTAACGGTATTGTACTTGCTGAAGATGGTAAGAAGATGGCTAAGAAATTAAAAAATTATCCAGACCCAATGTTGGTGATGGAAAAATATGGTTCTGATGCTTTGCGGGCTTACTTATTATCATCACCGGTGATGTTAGCTGAGAATTTAAATTTTACTGAGAAGGGGGTCGAGGAATCACTTCGTAAAAATATTATGATTTTATGGAACGTTTATAAGTTCTATGAAATGTATGGTGAAAATATTAGTGGCGAAATTAAAGTACCAACTGGAAATAAAGCCATTGATGCTTGGATTATTGCTAAATTAAAACTACTGAGCAAAGAAGTAACCGAATCTTTGGAAGCTTATAATTTACCAAAAGCCACTCGTCCAATTACTGATTTTGTTGATGAACTTTCCACTTGGTATTTACGTCGTTCCCGTGATCGCTTTAAAGAAGAAGGTGAAGATAAAGAAGCGGTGTTAATTACTTTACGTTACGTTCTAAGTGAACTCGCTAAGATTATGGCCCCAGCCATGCCGTTTATGGCCGAAAATTTATGGCAGAAAGTTTCTGGCTATAAATTAACAGATAAAAATAAATCAGTTCATTTAGAAGCTTGGAGTGATTTAGGTGTTTTAGATGAAACTGAAGTACAAGTTTTATTACAAATGAGTTTGGTTAGAAAAATTGTAGAATTAGGCTTGGCGGCTCGTGATGAAGCTGGAGTTAAGATTCGTCAGATGCTAGGTTCAATTACCGTTAAATCTAAAGAAGCTATTTTGGTTGATGAGTATTTAGAATTAATTAAAGATGAACTTAATATTCAACAAGTGATTTGGGAGGGCGGGGAATTAGATTATCCAGAGATTGCCTTAAATACAACTATTACTCCAGAGCTTAAGAAAGAAGGTATCAAAAGAGAATTAGTGAGATTAATTAATAATCTAAGAAAAGATTTAAACTTAACTTTATCTGATGTCGCGGCGGTTTCTGTTGTCGGGGCTGACGAATTAATTTCTGAAACTCTTAAAGAAAAAAATGAGGAAATTAAGAAAGACACTTTAAGCTCTTCCGTTGAAATATCAACTGAACAATTGGAGGGTAAGGAAGTAAAAATTGATGATTGTAAATTTATTTTAGTTTTGAAAAAAGTATAACTTGATTTTTTGCCTATTTTTTGCTATAATAATTAGATAAAATTAATAAAAAACATATGACTATTTGGATTATCGTTGGTGTTATTGCCTTGCTACTGTTGATTATTGCTTCAATGTACAACGGTTTAATAACTTTAAAAAATCGCGTTGATGAAGCAATGAGCGACATGGACGTGCAACTTAAGCGTCGTTATGATTTAATTCCTAACTTAGTAGAAACTGTTAAAGGTTATGCTAAACATGAGCAAGAAACTTTAGAAAAAGTTATTAATGCCCGTAATTCGGCCATGGCTATTTCTAGCTCTGATGTTAATAATAAGATTAAAGCGGAAAATGAGTTATCTACCACTTTAAAATCTATCTTTGCTTTATCAGAAGCTTACCCAGATTTAAAAGCTAACCAAAACTTTTTAGAATTACAACGTGAATTGTCTGACACTGAAGATAAGATTATGGCTTCTCGCCGCTTTTACAATGGTAATGTTCGTGACTTTAACACTAAGTTACAAGTTTTCCCAACCAACATTATCAACAGCATGTTACATTTTACGGCTTATAAATTTTATGAATTGTCCGATGTTGCTCAGAGAGAAAATGTTAGTGTCAAATTCTAATTAAGTATGGCAACTCTCTATCAAGACAGCGATTTAAATAAAAGAAAAACCTGGCTACTTATGTCCGGGTTTTTCGTGTTAGTGATGTTAATCGGTTATGCCATTTCTTGGTATTTTAACAGTCCAATTATTTTAATTATTGCCGTTTTATTTAGTTGTATTTCTAGCTTCGTTAGCTATTGGTGGAGCGATAAAATTGTTCTATCAATGTCTGGGGCTACTTTAGTTGATCATGAAAATGGTCGTGAAATTTATCACTTAGTAGAAAATCTCTGTATCACTGCCGGACTTCCACTGCCAAAGATTTATATTATCGAAGATAGTGCGCCAAATGCTTTTGCTACTGGTCGCAACCCAGAACACGCCGCCATCGCCCTAACTACTGGTATTTTAGCTAAGTTAGATAAGGCTGAACTGGAAGGGGTAATTGCTCATGAATTATCACATATCGGGAATAATGATATTTTAATTTCAACTGTGGCTACAGTTTTAGTTGGCACGGTTATTTTAATTACTGATTGGTCCGCTCGTTCGGCAATTTTTGGTCGTCGTGGTAATAATGATAGTAATAATGACAGTGGTTGGCTTGGTTTGATATTTATTATTTTGCTTTCAATTCTAGCACCGCTATCAGCTCAACTTTTGCAATTAGCGGTTTCTCGTAAACGTGAATTTTTAGCTGATGCTAGTGGCGCCTTACTTACTCGTTATCCCGAAGGGTTAGCCAGGGCTCTTGAAAAGATTAGTGCTGATCCCAATGAACTGGAAACTGCTAATCGAGCTACCGCCCATATGTATATTGTGTCACCACTTAAAGGTGACGATGAGGGCAAGAAAACTTCCTGGTTAGCCAAGGCTTTCATGACCCATCCACCGGTAGAAGAGAGAATTGCCAGACTACGTGGCGCTGATATAAAATAAAAAAGACAAAAATAAAAGCTATCCTTTGTGGATAGCTTTTTTATTGTTAGAACTTGGTTTTAACTTATCACTTCATCACTGAGAGTACCGTCAAAAAGAAAATTAAGTTTCTTCATCATCTACCACCTCCTTTTTTTAAAAAAGATTAAAAATAATAATTAAGACAAACGATATACCTTTGACACCTCCTTTCTTTTACGAGAGTTAACGGACTTACTACATTTTAGCACTTTCCAGCTTTTTTTGGAATTTTTTTCGTGCCACACTTAAACCTACGAAGATTATAACTAAAACTATTATGCCAATAGAAGCCTCTAAAAGGTTTATTAAACTATCTGCTTCAGATTTTTTGGCAAAAAGTTTGTTATAGTCTGTACGAAGTTCTTCTTTTTCTTTAATAACTTTTTCCAAACGACTATCATAAATCCCGTTTTGATTTTGAGAAAATACGGCCCATTCCTTTTCGGGAATTTTTAATCCTTTAAAATATGAGTCATCAGGAAGAATTATTTCGGTTTTTTCGATAATAACGTTTTGCCCCCAATATTTTAATTCACTGTAATTTTTGTAATTGTAAATAGTTAAGTTTTTACCAATTTTTACAATGGTTTGTTCATCTGCGGTAACAGTTGATAAACAAGCAATAAGAAAAACAAAAAAAATAATTAGCTTTTTCATTGGGGGTAATTTTTTTAGGGTTGATATTAAGTTTTTAGAGAGCTTATACGAAAGACTTATTAGATTTTGGTATATTATTTTGTGTTTGTCAATATTTATTTTAATCTTATTTTACGCTATACTGTCTTTAATTAATAGAAAATGGCTAATTTTATGAAAAAACTTGAATTATTGGCTCCGGCCGGAAATATCTTAAAAATGAGAACTGCCTTGTTTTCCGGGGCAGATGCTGTATATCTAGGAATCCCTGACTTTTCTCTCAGAGTAAGAATTAATGACTTCGATTTAGACTCGGTCGCCTTAGCAATTAAAGAGGTTCATAACTTAAAGAAAAAGGTTTATGTTACTCTTAATATTTTTGCCCATAACAAGCACTTAGAGAAGTTGCCAGCTTATGTTAAGAAAATTAAGGCCATGGCTCCAGATGGGCTAATTATTTCTGACCCAGGCGTTATGTCTGTTGTTAAAAAAATATGGCCAGAAGCGGAAATACATTTATCTACTCAAGCTAACTGCACTAATGGGGCAGCGGCTAAATTTTGGTATGACCAAGGGGTAACTCGCGTTGTTTTGGGTAGAGAAGTGACTTTGTTGGAAATTAAAGAAATTCATAAAACGGCTCCTAAATTAGAATTAGAATATTTTGCTCATGGTGCCATGTGTATGGCTTATTCAGGTCGCTGTTTCTTATCTAAAGAATTAGTTGATAGAAGTGGTAACTTAGGTGACTGTGCTCAACCTTGTCGTTGGGAGTACAGCATTAAAGCCAAAAATCATGAAGAAGAATTTGATTTAGTCGAAGAAGAACACGGTACCTATTTGCTTAATTCCAAAGACATGTGTCTATTAGAATACTTACCACAATTAATTGACGCTGGCGTTGTTTCCTTTAAAATTGAGGGTCGCGCTAAGAGTGTTTATTATCAAGCCGTTGTTTCTGGAATTTACGCTCGGGCTTTGGAATTTTTAAATCATAAACCAAGCGACGCTGCTTGGAAAAAAGAAGTAAAATATTTGAAGGCGGAATTAGTCGATAAATTGGTTCATCGTGGTTACACTTCCGGTTTTTTATTAGGAGGAAAAGCGGAACAAAACTTAACTAGTGCTAATCATTTAAGTGACTGGGAGTTCTGTGGACAAGTAATTAAGGCCGAAGCAGATTGGTTTAAACCAAAACTTAAAATCGGTGAACAAGCAGTTTATTTTCAAGTTCATAACACTATTAAAACTGGCGATCAAGTAGAAATTATTGGTCCCAAATATGCTATAATAAAAGTAAGTCCTAAGAAAATATTTGACGCTAAAACCGGGGAAGAACTAAGTGAAGCTCACGGTGGCGGTGGCGCTAGAACGGCACTAATTATTATAAAAGAAAGTGTTCCCGCTTTTAGTGTGTTAAGACGAAAAATTGTATGATTGCCTATCTTAAAGGAAAAATAATTGCTAAACCGAATAACTATCTTATTTTGGAAACTGGTGGTGTTGGCTATCAAGTTTTTGCGGGTGAAAATTTTTTAGCAGAAATTAAAATTGGCGAAGCAGTAGAATTATATATTCATCATCGTGTTCGTGAAGAAGCCAGTGATTTATATGGCTTTAAAAATTTAGATGATTTAAATTTATTTGAATTACTGCTATCAGTTTCTGGTGTTGGTCCTAAATCAGCCTTAGCTGTTTTATCGTTGGCTAATTCTGATGATATTAAGGAAGCAATTGTTCGCGGTGATGCTAGTTTACTAACTAAAGTTTCTGGTATTGGTAAAAAGACGGCGGAACGTTTAGTTTTAGAACTTAAGAATAAGGTGATGCGCGTTTCAACGGGCACTTCACTTGTTGGCGGTAGTTCAAATGGTCTGGGAGATGAACTTGATGCCCTAATGTCCTTAGGCTATGCCATGAATGAGGCTAGAGAGGCTCTTAACTTAGTTGAACCGGCAATTACTAGTACTAGTGGACGAGTTAAGGCAGCTTTAAAACACTTAGCTCGGTAGCTTTGACTAAGGGGTATTTATACGATAAGATAAGCTTGAATTAATATAATATATATGAAGCAATCCCAACTATTTACGAGAACAATTAAAGAGTTACCTAAAGATGAAATGAGCTTCAATGCTCAGACTTTAATCAGAGCTGGTTTTATTGATAAAGTCGCTGCTGGTGTTTACTCTTTTTTACCCTTAGGTTTAAGAGTGCTTAATAATATTCGTGGCATTATTTCTGAAGAAATGGAAGCAGTTGGTGGTCAAGAAATTAGTATGACCGCTTTTGCTTCTAAAGAAATGTGGTCCGCTACTGGTCGTTTTGATACAATGGATGTCCTTTTTAAGTTATCTGGCTCTGATCAAAAAGAATATGTGTTAAACCCAACTCACGAAGAAGTGGTTACTCCACTAGCTAAAAAATTTGTGACCTCATATAAAGACTTACCTTTTTCAGTTTTTCAAATTCAAACTAAATTTAGAAATGAAAAGAGAGCTAAGGCAGGGCTCATGCGTGGACGCGAATTTCTAATGAAAGATTTATATTCATTCCATACTAGTCAGGAAGATTTAGATGCTTATTATGAAAAAGTTTTAGTATCTTATACTAGAATTTTTGAACGTGTTGGCTTGGGCGATCTAACTTATATGACTTTTGCTTCCGGCGGAACATTTTCAAAATATTCTCATGAATTCCAAACTCTAACTGATGCCGGTGAGGATATTATCTATACTTGTCCAAAGTGTAAGATGGCAATTAATAAAGAAATTATTGAAGATCAAAATACTTGCCCTAAATGTGGCAACAAAGATTTAATTCAAGAAAAGGCAGTTGAGGTTGGTAATATTTTTAAACTTGGTACTAAATACTCAGAACCATTTGATTTAAGTTATATGGATGCCCAAGGTGATAAAAAATTAGTTATCATGGGTTGTTATGGTATTGGTTTATCTAGAGTGATGGGTACTATTGTTGAAGTTTGTCATGATGACAAAGGTATTATCTGGCCAGAAACCGTTGCTCCATTTAACATCCATTTAATTTCCTTAAATCAAAACGAAAAAGCTGAAAAAATTTATAATGATTTAAAAGCAGCTGGTTTTGAAGTTTTGTTTGATGATCGGGATAAGGGGGCTGGTGAAAAATTTGCGGATGCTGATTTAATTGGTTGTCCAATTCGCTTAGTACTTTCAGTTAAAACTTTAGAAAATGAAAATATCGAGATGAAATATCGTAAGGAAACGGAGTCGAAATTAATTCCGTTATCAGATTTAATAAATAATTTAAAATAATATACTATGTTCTCCAAACTTTTAGGAAGATTCAGCCACGATTTAGGAATTGATTTGGGCACTAAAAATACTTTAGTTTACGTTACTGATAAGGGTATCGTGATTAACGAACCGTCGGTAGTGGCGATTAATAAAAGAACCAACGAAATTTTAGAAGTTGGGGAAGCGGCTAACCGCATGGTTGGTAAAACTCCAGGTCATATTGAGGCTATTAAGCCTTTAGTTGATGGGGTTATTTCTGATTTCGAAGTAACGGAAAAAATGCTTAAGTATTTTATCAACAAAGTTCATCAAGAACATTTTGCTTTAATTCCTCGTCCTCGTGTCGTAATTGGCATTCCTCTTGATTTAACTGAAGTAGAAAGAAAAGCGGTAGAAGATGCGGCTAGATCAGCTGGTGCCCGTAAAGTCTATTTAATTGAAGAGGCAATGGCGGCGGCTATCGGTGCTCATTTACCAGTAGTCGATGCAACTGCCACTATGGTGGTAGATATTGGTGGCGGATCAACTGAAATTGCCGTTATTTCTTTAGGTGGCGTTGTTACCTGGAAATCACTACGTTTAGCTGGTAATGAATTTGATAATAATATTATTGAATATATTCGTGAAGAATTTAATATTTTAATTGGTGAACAAATCGCCGAAAGTATTAAAGTAAATATTGGTTCAGCAATGCCGCTTGATGAACCTAAGGAAATGGAAGTTCGCGGTCGAGATCTGATTACTGGTTTGCCTAAAGCAATCATGATTAATGATGTTCAAGTAAGAGAAGCCATTTCTCGTACTATTTCTAAGATGGTAGAAAATATCAAAACTATTTTAGAAACCACTCCTCCAGAGTTAGTTTCTGATATTTATGAACGTGGTATTTTCTTGTCAGGTGGTGGCGCTTTGCTTCGTGGACTCGATAAAGCTATCTCTTTGGCTGCTAAAATTCCAGTTAAAATCGCCGATGATCCTTTAACTTGTGTCGTTCGTGGTTGTGGTTATTTACTTGGTAATAAAGAATTGCTTGAAAAAGTAGTATTACCTAGTTCTTCTGAAAAATAATTTAAGCCTATGGCTTTTTACGGCAAAAAAAAGAAAAGTTGGTTATGGGCTGTGGCAGTTGTCTTAGTTATTTTTTTGCATTTTATTAAAGTTTTGTCTCCTCTAGAAAATGCCGCTATTTCAACTATTAAACCGCTAGCTGGTTTTTTGTATGGCTCTGGTTCAAACATCACTCATTCTTACGAGGAGAGTCAACAACAAAAAAATATTTTTTCAAAAGATGATAATTTAGAAAAAGAAGTAGCTAGACTGACCGTGGAAAATGCTCAATATAAAGAACTCGAGCAGGATAATATTAAACTTCGTGCTCAACTTAATTTTTTATCAGCTAATAAATATAAAAATGTTTTAGCTAATGTTATTTCTCAGAATTTAGTTTTTGATATTAAAGAAGGTGATCAGGATATCGTAATTGATAAGGGTAGTGCTGAGGGTATTAAAGAAGGAGTTGGTGTAGTTGATGAAAATGGTGTTATTATTGGAAAAATATCTGAGGTTCGCGATCATTTATCTAAAGTATGTTTAACTACTAACCGTAATTGTAAATTTGCCGCTACGATTCAAAATCAAAACCGAACCATGGGAATTACCGAAGGTGATTTAGGTTTAACTATTAAAATGAATTATATTCCGCAATCAGAAAAAATAAATAATGGTGATACAGTTATTACTTCAGGATTGGGTGGTAATATTTCTAGAGGTTTAGTAATTGGTAAAGTTAGTCAGATTAATAATCATAGTAATGAGATTTGGCAGGATGTAAATATTGAACCATTGTTTAATCTTAGTACACTGACGATTGTTACAGTTTTGATTCCTTAAATATGTTGAAATTAAAATATTATTTTGAGTGGTTAATTTATTTTCTGTTTTTTTCTTTAGTAGCCATTGTTCAGGCGACTTTTATTTCATCTTTACCATCGGCTTACTTTGCGATTAATTTACCACTGACAGCTATACTTTTTAGTCTATTATTTTTTAACCGAAATATGACACTAGCCTCATCGGTAGTAATGGGTTTTTGGTTGGATATTTTAGGTTTTAATTTTTTTGGTCTTCACATTCTAGTATTTTTAGCGATTGTTTTTATTATTGATTTTATTTTAAATAACTGGCTGACCAATCGCTCTCTTTATTCGTTTTTAGTTTTATCAATTCTTAGCGCAGTTGTTTATGATATTTTGCTTTATTCTTTTGTAGCTCTTTGGCAAAATGGACAAAATGATTTTAGCTTTTTCTTGCTTCAATCTTATTTTTGGAAGCAGTTGTTATGGCAGATGTTTTGGAGTGCTATTTTTATGTTACTATTTTTTAGTATTGCCAACTCTTTATCTAAACAATTAAAGCCTTTTTTCTTGGAAAAGAAATAAAATTTATGTTAAGATACAGGTATATGAAGTACGATTTTATTACAATTGGTGGGGCTACTCGAGATATTGCTTTTTTTACCGATGCTGGGGTTTTAATTGATAGCCAAGATAATCCTTTTAAATTACACCAAAAATTGTTAGGTTTTGAGTATGGGGCAAAAATTAGAATTGATAAATTTATTAATCTATTTGGCGGTGGGGCAGTTAACGCCGCTGTTAATTTGTCTGGCTTAGGATTTAAAACAGCCACTATAGCGGAGGTTGGTAATGACGAAAACGGTCGAGCGATGCTCCAGAACTTAAAAGACCATAAGGTAATTGCCGATTTAGTAAATACTAATAAGAAAGCTGATTCCGGTTCGTCATTTATTTTAATAGCAAGTACTAGTGAAAGAATTATTTTTACCACTCGTGGTGTTAATGATTATTTGGCTTTAAATGATAAGAGAGTAAAGGCTATATCTCAATCAGATAATGTTTATATTGCCTCTCTGACCGGCAACTGGTTAAAACTTTTACGTCAGGTTTTTAAAACTAATCACAAAAAAGTTTTTTGGAATCCAGGTTCTAATCAATTAAAAGCTGGTCTTAAAGTATTATCACCATTTTTAAAAAAAACTTACTGTTTAATGATTAATCGTGAAGAGGCGATTGCTTTAATACTTAGCGATTACACGAACGTTAAAATGTCTCATACTTTTTTTGATGATATAAGTAATTTACTTAAGCTTATTAAATCTTATGGCCCAGAAATAGTAGTCATTACTAATGGTTATCATGGTGCTAGCTTTTACGACGGCATAAAAACTCACCATCAGAGTATTACCAAAGAAAAAAAACACGTTGATACAACTGGTATTGGTGATGTGTTTAATTCCACTTTTTCGGCTGGTTTATTATTCTACAAAGGTGATATTATAAAAGCGGCTAAATTAGCCAGTAAAAATGCGGCTCATAAAATATCTTATCTGGGCGCACAGAATGGATTGCTTACTAAGAAAGAATTAATGAAATAAATTTATGATTAACGGAGTTATTGTTAAAGAATTAAAAAAATATGAAGATGATCGTGGTTATCTTATAGAAACATATCGTCGTGATGAAGTTGATTTAGGTGTTGCTATGTCTTATCTAAGCATGACTTTGCCGGGTGTTGCTCGCGGACCTCACGAACACGTTTATCAAACTGATTATTTTATTTTTCCAGGAAGCGGTGATTTCATTTTATATCTTTGGGATAAACGAGCTAACTCGACTACTTTTGGAGAAAAAATAGAAATGAAAGTCGGTGTTTCTTATCCCTGTACGGTAATTGTGCCACCTGGTGTAGTTCATGGTTACAAATGTGTTTCCGACGTACCAGCGATGTCGATTAATTTTCCTGATAAATTATACAAGGGTGTAAATAAACAAGATGAAATTGATGAGGTTCGTTGGGAACAGGATATAAACTCACCTTATAAAATAAATTAAGTATATGTGTATTTTTTGTAAAATCGTTGCTGGCGAAATACCTAGTTATAAAATTTACGAAGATAAAAATACCTTTGCTTTTTTGGATATTAAACCGATTAACCCAGGACATGTTTTAGTGGTTTCCAAAAAACATTATCAAAATATTGAGGAAATAACCGAAGATGATTTACGAGACCTTATTTTGGTTGTAAAAAAAATAGGAGCAATTCTTAAAACTAAGCTAGGCGTTGCTGGTTACAATGTTTATGAAAACAATGATCCGGTTGCTGGACAGGCTGTGCCTCATATTCATTTTCATGTTATTCCTAGAACAGAAAATGATGGTTTTAAATATTGGCAGGGTGGTAGTTATTCCCTTGGTCAGGCAGATGATCTTGTTAGAAAATTAAGTTTTTAGTTTATGAAATTACTTGTTACTGGCGGAGCCGGCTTTATCGGTTCCAATTTTATTCATTACTGGCTAGCTAAATATCCAACCGATTCAATAATCAATTTGGATCTTTTAACTTACGCTGGTAATTTAGATAATTTAAAAGACCTTGAAAATAATTCTAACTATAAATTCGTTCAAGGTGATATTTGTGATGCTGATTTAGTAAATAAATTAGTCAAAGAAGTCGATGTTATTGTTCACTTTGCCGCTGAAAGCCATGTTGATCGTTCCATTTTAAATAGTGCTGATTTTATTAGAACTAATGTTGAGGGTACTAGAGTTTTACTTGAAGCCGCTAAAAATAATGGTAATAAACGTTTTCATCATATTTCTACCGATGAAGTGTTTGGGGCTTTATCTTTCAATTCGCCTAAATTTTCTGAAACAACTCCTTATGATCCTCGTTCGCCATATAGTGCTTCTAAAGCTTCATCTGATCATTTAGTTAGAGCTTATTATCATACTCACGGTTTACCAATAACAATTTCCAATTGTTCTAATAATTATGGCCCTTACCAACATCCCGAAAAATTAATCCCACATTTTATTACTAATCTAATTGAAGGGAAGAATGTTACCGTTTATGGTGAGGGAAAAAATATTCGTGATTGGATTCATGTTGATGATCATAACCGTGGTGTTGATTTAATTTTACAACACGGAAAGATTGGCGAAACTTATTGCTTGGGTGGTAATAGTGAGAGAAGCAATATTGATATGACTCATGATATTTTGAGTTTAATGGGGCAGGGCGAAGAAATGATTGATTATGTGGCCGATAGATTAGGTCATGATTTGCGCTATGCCATTGATTATTCTAAGGCTAAACGCGATTTAGGTTTTGAACCAGAAATTTCCCTAAACGAAGGATTATCTGCTACAATTGATTGGTATAAAAATAACCACGCTTGGTGGAGTAAAATAAAAAAATAACAAATTTTATATGGAGAAAAAAATTTTTATCATCGAAGATGATGCTAACATTCTTTATGGCCTAGAAGCTAATTTTAGCGCCGAAGGACTTGATGTGGAAACTAGTGAGGGTGAGGAAGAAGTTGAAGAGCTTTTAGATAATATCCGAGATTTCGGACCAGATTATATTATTTTAGATGTTATTTTACCAAAATTAGATGGTTTCGATATTGTTAAAAAAATTAAGGAAGATGATGAGTTGTCTGATGTACAAGTTTTCATTTTCTCTGATATTTCTGATGAAGATTCTCGTAGTCGCAGCTTAGAAATGGGGGCTGATTTTTTCTTCCCTAAGGATGAATTTGATACCTATGAATTTACCGAAAAAGTTAAGAAAATCATGGCTAACCAGGAGCGTTTAGGGGAGGACACTGATAAAGACTGGAGCAATGACGAAGATGCTTCTCTAATTGACTAAAGACACATTAGGAGCTAAGATGAGTGGTACTCTCTGGTATTTAAAAAATACTGAGTATTATTATTTTTTTGTAATTTTATCCCAATTTTAATATATGTTTATAAAAAGAATCGGAATCGATTTGGGAACAACTTATACTTTAGTATATCTGCCAAAGCGGGGCATTGTGATTAATGAACCGTCGGTAGTGGCCATTTCTATTGCTGACAATAAGATATTAGCCGTTGGTAATGAAGCTAAGGACATGTTAGGCCGTACGCCTGATACAATTCGGGCTGTCCAACCTCTAAAAGATGGGGTTATTGCTGATTATCGAACTACTGAAGCCATGATTCGTTATTTTATTAACAAGACTTTAGGTGGTATGCGCTTTTTCAGACCAGAAGTCATGGTAGCGGTTCCAGCTGGAATTTCTTCCACTGAACGTCGGGCTGTTATTGAAGCCACAATTTCCGCCGGTGCTAAGGCTGCTTATATTATTAAAGAACCAGTTGCCGCGGCTATTGGCGCTGATATTCCAATCGGTTCAGCTACTGGTCATATGGTAATTGATATTGGTGGTGGAACCGCAGAAATGGCGGTTATTTCCTTAGGTGGTGTCGTATCTTCTACTTCAGTTAGAGTTGGTGGTAATAAATTTGATGCCGCTATTTTAGAATTTGTTCGTAAAAAATATAATTTAGCCATCGGCGAAAGAACAGCTGAAGAAATTAAAATTAATATTGGTTCCGCTCTGTTTATGGAAGATAAATTATATATGGAAATTCGTGGTCGTGATATTGTTACTGGCTTGCCACGTAGCATTACGGTTTCATCTGATGATGTGACTGAAGCTATTCAAAATGAGCTAGAAGCAATTATGGTCGCTGCTAAAAGAGTGCTATACACCACCCCTCCAGAATTAGCCGCTGATATTATGGACAAGGGAATAGTTTTAACTGGCGGCAGTTCCTTACTTAGAAATATTGATCAACTTATATCTCGTACGACTGGCGTTCCAGCTTACGTAGCCGATGACGCCTTGCTTTGTGTAGCTAAGGGGACTGGTATTGCCTTAGATAATTTGGATTCTTATAAGAGAAGCATCTTGGCGACTAAATAATAGTCGTCTTTTTGTGTTTACTATATGATTATTGGAATTGATGCCTCACGGGCTAATCGAAAAAATAAAACTGGCACTGAGTGGTATTCTTTTTATTTAATTAAAAATTTAGCGAAGATTGATAATAATAATCGCTATATTTTATATTTAGATACTAACCCGGGAGTTGAACTTTTAGGAATTATTAAAGACCGCTCAAATTTCTCTTATAAAGTTTTGAATTGGCCTTTTACTTCTTTTTGGACTTTAGGACGCTTGTCACTGGAGATGTTACTTAGACGTCCTGACGTTTTGTTTGTGCCAGCTCATGGCATTCCGCTTATCCATCCTAAAAATACGGTTAATACTATTCATGATGTCGCCTTTGTGCGCGAACTCAGTATTTATCGCGAAGAAGCACCAAAGGCTAGTACTAAATTTAGACGCCAGGTTTTAAAATTTATTATTCGTTTATTTACTTTAGGCAAGTATGAGGGAAATTCCTTGGAATATTTAAACTGGTCAACTTCTTTTGCTTTAAGTCATGCTTCGAAAATAATTTCCGTTTCCAATTTTACTAAAGAAGAGATTTTAAGTTATTATCCAAAAACTAAAGCCGATAAAATTAAAGTAGTTCACAATGGTTATCCGGAAGATATTTTTAATACCAAGCGTGACGAAGAACAGATTGAGACTACTTTAAATAAATATAATATAACTAAGCCTTATTATCTTTATGTCGGACGTCTGGAAAAGAAAAAAAATACTTCTTTTTTAGTGGAAGCCTTGGCTATTATTCGTAGCGATTATCCACAAATTAAAGAAAAATTAGTTTTAATTGGCAACGCTAGTTATGGCTATGACGAGGTTAAATATGCGATTGAAGAATTTAACTTAGGAAAAGATGTCATTATGCCAGGTTGGGTTGATGAAGTTGATATGCCAAATATTTTTAAAGGTGCTTCGGCTTTTATTTTTCCTACGAGACATGAAGGTTTTGGTATTCCCATTTTACAATCCTTGGCCTGTGGAACAAGCACGGCTGTTTCCGATATTCCAGTGTTACATGAAGTAGCGGGTGATGCCGTTTTATACTTCGATCAAAATAATAGAAAAGCTATTGCTGAAGCAATGGTTAAATTGGTTTTAGATCAAGATTTAAAAAATAATTTAGTTAGTCGTGGACTAGAACAAGTTAAAAAATTTAGTTGGTTAAGCTGTGCCAAGGAAACCCTTTCCGTAATAGAAAATCGATCTTAAATATGTTATGATAATGATGTTATGAAGAATTGGCTCGCATATTTTTTTATTGGCTTATTTTTGTTTTTACCACTTTTATCGGTTAAAGCAGGAATAACCCCTAATGACCCTTATTACCTCAGACAATGGTATTTACCAAAAATTGAGGCTGATTCGGCTTGGACAAAAATAAAAGAAACACCCGATATTACTATTGCAGTTATTGACTCGGGAGTTGATATTAATAACCCAGATTTAAAAAATAATATTTGGGTTAATCAAAAAGAAGTAGCTGGTAATGGCATCGATGATGATCATAATGGCTTTATTGACGATGTAAATGGTTGGGATTTTGTTGATAATGTTCCTGACCCGTCACCAAAATTTGATTCTGGCTGGACTGAATCTGGTGTTTCGCATGGTACTATGGTAGCCGGTATTATTGGCGCCGAAGGAAATAATAACATCGGTGTAACCGGCATTACTTGGAAATCGAAAATTATGCCCCTTCGCGTTTTAAATGATAAAGGGGAGGGTAAAATTAGTTCAGTGGTCAGGGCGATTGATTACGCCGTGGCTAATGGGGCTAATATTATTAATCTTAGTTTTGTTACTTATAATTATAGCGATGCTTTATATGGTGCTATCTCTCGAGCTTATAAAGCTGGTGTGATTGTAGTAGCCGCCGCTGGCAATGATCAAACAAATGGTGAAGGACGTAATACTAGTAAATCACCAATTTATCCTGCCTGTATGGACGGCCCAAATGGTGAGAATATGGTAATTGGCGTAGCAGCGACTGATGCTTTAGATCAGAAAACTCCTTTTTCTAGCTATGGTTTTAACTGTATAGATATTACAGCGCCTGGTGTTAGTTTTTTTAATACTATAACTTACGGTGCTAATCCGACTGCTGATAACCCTTATTATGACGGTTATTGGTCTGGTACCAGTATGGCCTCACCGGTTGTTTCTGGTGTGATGGCTTTAGTAGCTCAGGTTAATCCTGATTTAAGTCGCTCAGAAATTGTTAACTTAGTTTTGGGTTCGGCTAATAATATTAGTTTACTTAACCCAACTTATTTAGGGCAGTTAGGTCATGGTCGTGTTAATGCCAATGGCGCCGTTAATTTAGCTCGTGATAAAATGTATGACCACGTTACGAGATTGTTGGTCGCCCCTTCGTCTGATAATAATAAAATTAAAGTTACCAGTGTTAATGGAGCTGCGATAAGTGAATTTAGCGTCCCTGATTTAAAAACTGGTTTTAATGTTTCAAGCGGTGATGTAAATGGCGACGGCGAAAGTGAAATTGTTTTAGCAGCTGAAAAGGGCAGTGAACCATGGGTGCGCATTTATAGTAAAACAGGAAAACTTTTAAAACAATTTTTAGCTTATGATAAAACCTTTAAAGGAGGAGTTAGATTAGCCGTTGGTGATTTTGATAATAATGGTATAGCTGATATTGTTGTCACTCCTGGTGTAGGCGGTGGGCCTCATGTTCGTATTTTTAATGGTGATGGTAGAATTTTAAGACAATTTTTTGCTGATGATTCTAAAACCAGAGGTGGACTAACAGTCGCCATCGGTGATGTTGATAATAATGGACAGAATGAAATTGTGGTTGGCTCTGGAGTTAATAGACCGCCATTAGTTAAAATTTACAGTAACGAGGCTAAGCTTCAAGGTTCTTTTTTGGCTTATCCAAAAACATATACTGGTGGAGTTAACATCGCAGTCGGCAGTATTTATGGCCGTAAAGATAACCACAAACAAAGCATTGTTGTAGCTCCAACTGGAAAATTTAAACCACAGGTTAAAATTTTTAATAACTTTGGTATTTTAAAGAATGAATTCTTGGCCTATGGTGAAAACTGGCAAGGGGGAGTAAATATTGCTGTTGGTGATATAAGTAATGACGGTTTGGGAGAAATTATCACTGGCGCTAAGAGTGGAGCAACGCCGCACGTTAGAGTTCTTAGTAGCGACGGCAGTTTAATTGATTCCTTTTATGCTTATGAAGATACTTTTACGGGCGGAGTAAGCGTCGGTTTGCTTAAATTTAATAATTAGTTAATTTTAATAATATGGCTAAAAAAGTAATTTTCGATAAAAAAAATGTACTAGTAGCTGGCGGGGCTGGTTTTATTGGTTCGCATCTTTGTGATGAACTTATTAAAACCTGCAAAGTTATTTGTGTTGATAATTTTATCAGTGGTTCAGAAAAAAACATTGACCATTTATTATCAAACCCAGATTTCGTTTTTATTAATTATGATTTGATAAATCCTTTGGATTTAGAGTCAATTCACGATTTAGAAAAATTTAAAATTAAATTTCAAGGTGTTCAAGAAATCTATAATCTAGCCTGCCCATTATCACCTAGTCATTTTTTAGATAACCGGATTGCTATTTTAGATGCAAATTCTTTAGTAATGCGCAATTTACTTAATTTAGCCGTTAATAATGAAGCTAAATTTTTACATTTTTCCTCTTCGGTTGTTTATGGTGCTCGTGATATAAATAATGTTAATCATAAAACTAAGGAAACCGAACTTGGTGCAATCGATCAATTATCTGATCGTAGTTGTTATGATGAAGGCAAACGTTTTGCTGAAACAATGACCCATTGTTATAGAGAGGTTTATAAAATAGATGCCAAGATTATTCGCTTATTTAGAGTTTACGGACCACGCATGAGTATGGAGGATGATCAAATAATCCCTGATTTAATTAGTTCAGCGCTTGATAATAGCGATTTAGTTATATATGGTGATCGTAATTTTTCTTCATCATTTTGTTATGTAGAAGACGCTGTTGATGCCGCTCTTAAAATAATGAGTTCTGATTTATCAGGCCCAATTAACATTGGCTCTGATGTTGATGTTAATATGACTGATATTGCTAATATGATAATTCGGGAAACGGAGTCCACTTCTCAAGTAACTTATTCAGAACAAAAATTATTTATGTCTGAATTATTATTGCCAGATATTTATCAGGCCAGAAATGAACTCGGTTGGATGCCAATTGTAACTCTAGAGAATGGTATTAAAAAAACCATCTTCTCTCTGCAAGCTAGTAATCGTTTGCAAGGATTTAATGGTTAAAATATTTATACTCCAATAAAAAATAGGCTCATTCGTGAGCCTATTTTTTTTATTTATTTTCTAATAATTTATCAACACTGCAATTTAAAGCATCGGCAATTCTTTTAACAGTTTCAACGCGTGGATCGAGTGTAGCGCCAGATTCTATTTTAGTAATAGTATGTAAGGTCACACCTGCCAATTTAGATAATTTATCTTGGGACAAATCCTTTTTTTGTCTTTGTTCTTTGATATTTTTAGCGATTGGCAGTATAAGTTTGCTCATAAATTGACTTTGTAGTAAAACTTTACTATAATTAGTATACAACTAAATATTTACTAGTAAAATTTTATTATGTTGATTTATTCTCTGATAAAAAGTCAGGGAACTCTGATATATAATTACCACCATTTACAAAATAAAGCAATATTAGACTTAACATAAGTAAAAAATAACAAATAAAAGTTATGAAAAGAAATTTAAAAAACTCAATAATTCCAACTCTGATGGTTGTTGTTATGTTGGCGGCTATTGGTTTTAATAATCTAGTACCAGCTATGGCGGCTGGGCCTTTAGCAGTTGATTTAGGTACGGCTAGTAATTTTTCAATTTTAGCCAAGACCGCTATTACCACTACTGGTGCCACAGCAATTGTAGGCAATATTGGCGTTAGTCCAGTGGCGGCGACATCAATGACTGGTTTTAGTTTAGTAATGGATCCATCTAATAATTTTTCTACTTCAGCTTTGGTAACTGGAAAAGTTTATGCTTCCAATTATGCAGTACCAACACCAGCATCTATGACAACAGCTGTTAGTGCTATGGAAGCAGCTTATACCGACGCCGCTGGCAGATCTGGACCAACTGCTACCGAAGTAGATTCTGGAATTCTAGCTTCAACAACACCAGCTTTTACTCCAGGTATTTATAAATGGAGTACCGATGTAAATATTACTGATGATATTACTTTATCAGGCGGCGCTAATGATGTTTGGATTTTTCAAATTGCTGGTGATCTTAATTTAGCTTCAGCGGGAAGTGTAATTAATGGTACAAAAATATTACTTACCGGTGGCGCTCAAGCTAAAAATGTTTACTGGCAAGTAGCTGGTAGCAGTACTGGTGTTACCTTAGGAACCTACTCAACTTTCAACGGCAACATTTTAAGTCTTAAGCAAATTGTGATGCAAACAGGGGCCGTATTTCATGGTCGGGCTTTGTCTCAAACTCAAGTAACCTTAGATGCTACTAACATTTCGTCTGATCCTGCTAATTTATATATTATTAAATCAGTAATTAATACTGGTGGTGGAGCAGCTGTACCGTCCGATTTTACGCTTCATGTAAAGAAAATCAACGTAGATGTTATTGGTAGTCCAGCAATCGGAACTTCAACCCCCGGACATCTTTATTCTTTACCAGTAGATACTTATGTTGTTAGTGAGAACACTAACTCTTCTTATACTCAAAGTTTTGCTGGCGATTGTGATTCAAGTGGCAACGTGACTCTTGTTAATGGTGTAGATAAAACTTGTACTATTGTTAATACATATGTCATACCGACTCCAATTATACCGACTCCAATAAGTAGTGGTGGAGGCGGACCAGCCCCAGTTTTGCCTGTAATTGGTGTTAGTAAAACTTCAAGCCCTTTGGCTCTTGCTAGCGCTGGATTAGTCACTTACAATTATGCCGTTTGGAATATTGGCGGACAACAAGCACTTGCTAGTGTATTAGTAAGCGATGATAAATGCAGTCCAGTAACTTTAGTTTCTGGTGATTTAAATAAAAATTGGAAAATTGAACCAGGAGAAGTTTGGAAATATACTTGTACTGCTACTCTATCAAAAACTACAACTAATACAGTAACAGCAACGGCTAAGAGCGATGACCCTTATCAACAAGAAACTACTGCTACTGCAGCTACTACGGTTGTTGTTGGTAATTCAGTAACAAAAATAGCCACCTCGACTCCTTCAACTCCTTCAGCTCCGATTGTGATAGCAACAACCACAAAAACAACAGTACCAACTATTATTGTTAAAAAACCTAAGGCTACATCAACTGTATCAGTGAAGATTCCTGGACTACCTAACACTGGTGTTAATGATACTACGAATACCCCTTGGAATATTATTATTCCCACTGGTTTAGGATTATTAGTTCTAGGTTCTGTAATGGCAATTGTTAAAAAACGTAAAGTCTAAAATAATTAAATTAATTAATTTAGAAATAATAAAGACTCCGTTTTTTGGAGTCTTTATGTTGTAAGTCTATGAAAGCAATAAAATTATCTAAGAATTTAATATTAGTTTTTGGTAGCTTGGTAATTTTCATTGGCATGTCAGTTATTTTATTTTCTAATATCGGTTCTACAATTAAAGATTCATCAGCTAAATCTGCTCCAGCTATTAGTACTATAGTTAAAAATAAAGAAAAGGCCATAAAACCAATGTCACTTATTATTCCTAGTCTTAAAATCAATACCATTTTAGAACAGGTAGGACTCACTACTCAAGGTGCCGTAGGTGTTCCTGAAAGCATCTTAAAGGCCGCTTGGTTTAATCTTAGTATTAAGCCAGGTTCAACAGGCAACACTATTGTTGTTGGACATTTTGGTTGGAAGCGTGGAATTCCAGCTATATTTAATAATTTAGCTAGACTTAAGAAGGGTGATAAAATTTATACTAATGATGAGAGCGGTAAGCAAGTTACTTTTATAGTTCAAAAAATACAAAGGTATGATCAGCATTCAGTAGTACCGGCAATTTTTATTTCTAGTGATGGTAAGTCACACCTAAATTTAATTACCTGCGATGGGACTTGGAGTAAGATTACAAAAAGTTATTCAGAGAGATTAGTTATCTTTACTGACAAAGAGTAATTATTATAATAGCAATAATTTCGTGGCATAACTTTTAGTTTCTGGTTGTTCTTTTAGTTCTACACCTTGTTCTAAAAATTGCTCAATTGTCATTACCAAGCTATCTAAATTATCTGGTTCAAAAAGTAAGCCACCAAATTTAGCAATAAGTTCTGGGATGCCGCCTAAGTCAGCGGCAATTACTGGCGTATTTACGGCCGCCGCTTCATAAATAACGGTTGGTGAATTTTCGTAGCAACGAGAAGGAATTATAGCGGCTAAGCTGGTATTTAATAGTTTGCTAACCTCATCTGATGTTTTTCGGCCTAGCATTTTTAAATTAATAGTCTCTTCAATTTTAAGCGAACCACTACCAACCACTAAAAAGTTATAATCAGTAAATCTATTCGCCGCTTTAACAAATAAATCTATTCCTTTGTGTTCTTCTAACTGCCCAATAAAAATAAAATTTTTATTGGGCATTTTTGTAATATTGTTACTTTGAATAAATGGATTAGGTACTACTTTGGTTTTACTATCTTTAAACAAGCCGTGACTCTGATGTAACTCTAACAACCATTTTGATGGTGAGACTACTATTAACTCACCAAATAATAATTTAACAATTTTTTGATATATTCTAGCGAAGAGAGAATCTATTAATTCTTCATGTCCAAAATACATTAGTCCGGAGGGGTGGAGTAATTGAATGTCATGAAGTACGTGAATATGTTTAGCCTGGT
>Ga0302292_1000299_pt1 | contig 34945 bp, 44 predicted proteins | sample III_Fen_N2_1_FD_194553 | JGI IMG/M metagenome (GOLD analysis project Ga0302292, IMG submission 194553) | Peat permafrost microbial communities from Stordalen Mire near Abisko, Sweden - III_Fen_N2_1 | ecosystem: Environmental > Terrestrial > Soil > Wetlands > Permafrost | place: Sweden: Abisko...
TACCTATTGATGATGGCATTGAGGCAGTGAGAAGGATTTTAGGCAGTTGTTGGTTTGACGAAGAGAAGTGTGACAAGGGTATTGCGGCTTTAAATTCTTACCACAAAGAATATGATGAAACTAATAAAATATACCGAAGTATGGCCAAACATGATTGGTCTAGCCATGGTGCTGATGCTTTCAGGATGTTTGCGGTGGCTACATCAAAGACACCTAAAATTTATGTCCCCGGTTCAGTATCTCACAGTACAGTTAAACCGTTTGCTTAAAGTCGAAGTGAAAAGATGATATATTCCTGTTAATTACCAAAGAGACTTCCGCATGAATAATATTAGTGAAACAATAATCACCAAAGACGAACTAGAATATCGCATCAGAACCGCCAATGATGAGGGCTATGAGTTCCAAGAACGCCGCCATGAGGATTGGAGGGAAAATTACACTTTGTACCGCGATAAGGTCATTGTAAACCGTTTAACACAGCGACAATCAGTGAATTTACCCATAATGAAGGGGACAATGAAAACATTGTTGTCCCGGATTGATGATTTTGTGGAGTTGGAGTTTACCAACCTTGATAATGATAAACAAAAAGAATTGTTTTATAACCAATATTGGTCCGATGTTGTGGTTAAAGATAATCATTTAGAGTTAAAAGACAAGGCAGATAAAAAACAAACATTAATATTTGGAAGGACTTTTGAGAAGTGGAACGTAAAGAAAGGCAAGGTTAAGTTGGATATTGTACATCCCCAGGACATGAGAGTTGATCGGTTAATTGATCCTACCGATATTGATTCGGCCAGGTACTTAATTCAGGGTAATATATTTTCAACTTTAGCCGATTTGAAGCTGAATACAATGTATGATCAGACTGTAGTTTCCGATATTGAAAAGTTTTTTCAAAGTGACGAGGGTATGCAGTTGGGATCGGAGAACGAAGAGAAACTAAGAACAAAAAACAATGCAATGCGCGATTTGGGTGTGGATGATGTTGATTTGCCAATGGTCGGGCAAACACTGGTGGAAATGCAAGAGGGATTTATCAAGGTTTACAATAAAGATGTTGATGATGAAGAGATTATATTTACTGTATCTGCCGCCTTTAATGGGTTAAACAAAATACTTTATGCTGAATTTTTAGAAACGGTGATTGGTATTACTCCGGATCACTTTTGGCGTAATCATTTTCCTTATGGATCATGGGCCGAAGATTTGGAAGCTAGTGACTTTTGGACTGATGCCCCCGCTGATTCTGTAAGAGTACCTAATAAAATTGCTAATTCCTGGTTTAGCCAAATGGTAGAGAATCGAACCTTGGCTTATATGGGTATGAATTTCTATGATGCTACCGCCGCAATGTCCGAAGATGGTAGTGTTGGCTTTGTACCAGAAACTTTTGAACCGGAACCGTTTGGTTGGTATGCAATCCCCGGTGATCCCAAAGCGATTATCCAACATATTGAAATACCACAATTAGCCAATGAGATTGAAAACCTTAACTTTGTCACTACAATTGCTGAAAAAGCATCAAACGCTACTGCTATTGTTCAGGGAGTGAGCCAACCAAAACAAATTACACTTGGAGAAGTTACTCTACTCGATGCCAATGCTACTAAAGTAATTCAATCAATGGCTTTATTCTATCGACAGAATTGGCTTGACCTTGGAACCAAATACATTAAGTTGTTAGAGGCCATGGGTGATGAAATAGAAGCAGTGAAGTTGTTTAAGTCGGGTTATCGAGGAAATGTCTTTACGCGTGAGATAGGACCGGCAGATTGGCGTAGTAAAGCCGGTTACAGTTGCGAGGTAATATCTAAAAAAGACAAAGCCGAACAAAATCTTGATCAGGTCCAAAATCTTGATGGAGTAAAAAGTAAATTCCCCGGTAATAATACTTTTGATGAAATCTATAAAAAGAAACTACTCGATATTGTTAATTTGACACCGGACGAAAAGAAACAGGTGTTGGATGAAGAGAAGAAGAATATAGAAATGGCCGCCAAAGCCTCATTAATGCAATCATCAATGTTAAATATTAATCCCAATGGCGGTGGTAATCCTCCGGCAATCATGCCTACAGCGACTCCACCAGTAGCCACAGCATAAAATATGAACATACTCGATGAAGTTGTATCTAAATTAAAAGGTGGATTCAATAAATTATCAGTAGAGGAAAGGCAATATTACTTTCAACATTTAAAGCAAATGGAAGGTAAGCCGGTAGACCTTGATTCTTTTCGGAAGTTTATTGTTGGGTTGAAAGATGGAATTGGCCGGGAACTAGTTGAAGCCAAAGAGGGTACCGACAAATCAATGATGTTGAAAGCCAGGTTGAAGAATATTTTTGTATTGGAACAGTTTTTATATGGTCCGGAAAGAGCCAAGAAAGCCATTGAGCGTTATTATCATACTTTGTCGGATAAACTTGACACCAAACAGATGTGATATATTCTTTTTAGTTAAGTAATATTAAAAGTTAAAAACAAAAAATGTCTGAAAAATTAAATAGAGAAGAATTACCAGTAGCTACACAACAAATGTTAGCTGAAATATTAGCAACTGATGTTGAAGTATTAAGTGCAGATCAGGCCGCCTTTTTACGCGCCCGAAGCCAATATTTAACAAAAAGAGAATTAGAGACATATTCCGCCGCTATGAGCGCCCCTGTGGTTGAAGATAAAGTATCCGGTGCAGTAGTTGGTGGTGAAAATGAAGGTGAGTTTGCCGAATTATCATTTAGTGAATTACGAGATCTATTGAAAGGTAAGGGCTACAAAGTCGGAATGAAAAGAGCCGAGATGGTTGCCTTAGCAAAAACACTTTAAATTATTTATTATTTAATAAACCAAACCCCTAATTGGGACGGTAAAAAAATATGACAGTAGGAATACACAACAAACCTTCGGTTGATCTAGATGCCCTTGAAGCGGCCAAAAAGAATCAGGACAATAGTAAAGAGGATCAACTTAAAGATATTATCGAAAAAGTTGAGGATGATGATGATGATGGAGAAACAGAAGAAGAAAGAGTAGCTAGAGAAGAGGCCGAAGCTATTGAAGCTAAAAGAATCGCCAATGAAAAGAAACAGGTAGAGGATGAGAAAGATAAAAAACTAATTGCATCACAACAAGAGGCTTTGGTGTTGCGCGAACAGGTACAGAGGTTGGAAGCTGAAAAGAACAAGGTAGTTGAAGTAACCGAAGATTTTATGCGTACTAAATACCAGGATTGGGATGATATGACTTCCGGTGAACAAAGAGCATTGACCGAAGTGGAAAAAGTTAAACAAGAAAATGCAGAGATCCGGGCTAAATCAAATGAATTTAATAATGATAAGGCTTGGGGTGAAAAGGTAAACGCCTTTGTGGATGATTCAACCTTTGCTGAAAGTTTTGCCAAAATTGTAGGCAGAGAAGAAGATTTTAAACGCTTTGCCAATAAGCCAACTAGAAAAGGTTTACCACTCGAAGATCTAGCCAAAATATTCTTATATGAGAATCCAACTACTCCGGTTGAACACAAACGATCATTGTTTAATTCCCCTGGTGGTCCTGGAAAGGGACAGCCACCTAGAAAGGGTTTAACTGCCGATGAGATCCGAACTTTGAGAATAAACAGTCCTAAGAAATACAATGAATTGGTGAGACAGCACAAAATCAAAGCCGAGATCTAAAACCTACTCTATTGACACTTTCTTTTTTGCATTGATATATTCTCATTAATTAAGCCAAACTCTCTTGATAAAGAACGGCTAGAAATATTATTATTTTTAACTTCCTTTACAGGAGAAACAAAATGAACGACTACGCTACAAAAGTTGCTGAAGGCTTCAGCACAAAAGTTATTGAACTCTTTTTTGATAAGTCCTTTGCCATGGATGTCACCAATCAAGATTACGAAGGTGAAGTAAAAGATAAACTGACCAAACTGAATATCTTAACTTTCGGATCCATTGCTTGGGAAAATTACACCGGTGCTGACATGACCGCCGATGAGCCACAAGAAAGTGTTGGCTTGCTTGAAACTGATGTTGAAAAAAGTTATTACTTCAAAATTCTCTCGATTGATCAACTCCACTCTTGGATCAAAAATCCAGAAGGTAATTTGGTTGGTAATACCGCCAAAGGTCTTGCTAAATTGATTGATACTTACATTTGTACTTTCTACACTGACGTTGCCGCCGGAAATCGTATCGGAACTGATGCTGATGATGCTACGACAATCACAATCACCACTCAAACAGGTGCCTTTGTGGTCGCTGGTGGTACTCCCGTTGCTTCCACTTGGGTTGGCCGAGGGATCAAAGCAGTTGGACATGATAAATGGTATAGAGTTAAATCAGTTTCTAGCACTACAGAAGGTGTAGTTGAAGATGATGAGGATGATCAAGTCGCTTCCAAAACATATCCGTACGATGGTGGAGCAATCACTGGTGCCTCTTACGTAGTTGAAGCAATTTCTAAACTCCAAGTTTCTAAAACCACGATCTATGATTACATTGTCGATATGGGTACCAAGCTCGATGGCGATGGTACAGTCGATGGCGTACCAGATGATGGTGAAAGATATTTACTACTTCCCGGAAAAATCGCTGGATTATTGAAAAAGGCTGATACCTTAATCATGAATCCTGGAATGGACAATAGTGATATAGTTCGAAGAGGGTATATTGGTGACGTTGATGGATTCCACGTTATCAAAACCAACCGAGTTGCTGGAAACAACACAACCGGGTACCACTGCTTAGGTATGCACAAATCCTTTATCACTTTTGCAATGGCAATGACCAAAAGCGAAATCGAACAAACCATAACTGGAAACTTCGGTAAAGCATATAAGGGTCTAGCAGTATATGGTGGTAAGGTTCTTGATGAGCGCCGAAAAGCTGGTGTAGAAGGTTTCTTCTATGTCTAAACGTAATTGATTTACAGTGGCCAGTGGTTCTTCCTCCACCGGCCACAACTAAGCCAATTAAAGGTTTAAACATAAAAGAATGATATTTGAAATAAAAACAGATCTTCCCAAATCAACTCAAAATGAGATAGACCGAATTGAATCGATCGCATCCGCATTACGAACAACTTACGAAGCGGCTTATTTGACATCAAGACTTCCTTATTTAACCAATAAAGTTATCAGTCGTGATTCTGATGGAAATATTTTATCCGCTTCTGGTTTGACGGTCCCTATTGGATATGCTGGATTTGCCAAAGGTTCCACTTTTGTTAAAACTGATGCTTCTGGTAACGGTCTTTATGTCAATATTGGTGATTCTACGACCTCTCGCTGGATTTTAAGTGATACCCCTGATGTTATTGTCGGAACAATGAAAGCAAAATCTTTATCAGTCCAAAAGACCTTAACCAATGCCCGGACTAATGTAATTGCAGTCCAAGTGCCAAACAAAGCCGTTTTAATTGCCGCAGTCTTAAATAATGACACTATTATTGCTGGCCTGGATGATGCTACCGGTTTAGTTGCCTTAACTGCCTTTACCGCTTTATATTCAACCGGTGCTACTCAAGCAATCAATGGAAGCATTGTAGTTGCCAAAGATACTAATACAAAAGCTTTTTTTAATCCTACTGCCGCTACTCCAATTACCACTGGTTTAACCGATATTACAGTTGATGCCGGTGTTGGTAATAAATTTACTGCCGGTGGAAAAATAACTGGAACTGTTTATTATTACGAACTTTAGTTTATTAATTAATGATATATTCTCAATATCTTAGAAGTTAAATAAAATAAAAATATGCCAGCAGCAGTCACACTATCAGAATCGAATGGAGCCGGAGAAACAGTTACAGCATCAATAACTAATGCAAATATGGGTGATGTTGACGCTGTCAACCTTGATCCAATCGCTTATCCTGTCACCCCTGGCAATCGAACTTATGCTAAATACCAAAGACTTTGTGTTTCTAATATGGGTGGTTCATCTGCTATAAAAAATATAAAGATTTGTAGATCATCAGCACTAGGTGGGTCTGCAACTCACGTAACCAATGCTAGACTATCGGCTTACGCTGGCGCGCCAACTTATGCCACTCCGGTCAAAGTCGCTATTACAGGGGCAGATCAGGCTATGCCAACATCAGTTCCGGCCACTGCCAACTTAGGTATTGGCGGATCCTTAACCGGATCAATTACCGGCGCTACTTCTTATACTGATTACTTAATTCATCAAATAATTACTAATGCCGCTGATGTTGCTGGTTCCACCTCAACACTCAATGTCCAGTATGACGAAATAGCTTAAATTTATAAATTACCCTAACTCAATAGGGGAAAGGAAACCAACTCAATGGAATGGAAATTTAATAGAAACGGAATAGAAGAAACAGTCGAACCACAAATGTGGCGCTGGGAAGCTTTTTATAACGATGGTACTTTTCTAAAACAGTATGCCGATGATGGTATTTTTCACCAGATAGGTGAAGTAGATCAATTAAAATTGTCGGTATTTAAAATGGTTTCATCTCAATTTTCCCAAGTTTACGCGGTCCCTTTTGATCCTAACTCAATGAAGCTGGTTCACAAATATATTCAAACTCGGATGTTAATAGGCACTGATCAAGAATCGTCAATTACTAGTTATTGTTTTGGTTATCAAACTAAGAACCTTCGACAAAATCATCAACACTTACTAATTATTATCCCTAACGGTGAAGCAATTATTTGCGGTGATGAAAATATTATAGATTTTAAATAAAAAATATGGCAGATTCAAAAATAACAGCACTTACAGCACTTACTACACTTTTAAGTACAGACATTTTACCTGTTGTTTCTGATCCAGGTGGAACTCCAGTTACAAAGAAAGTTACTATCGCGGTATTACTTGCCAGCATTCAAAGTCTTTTAAATTCTCCAGAAGGTTTTTTAATGAATGGAAAAATTGTCGTTACTCAAACGAGTAACAACTTGACTGTTGCCTTAAAAGGTTTAGATGGGAATAATCCAAGTAGTACCAATCCGGTTTATGTTCGGATCGGCGGTGTGATGCGTTCAATAACCGCCGCGTTATCGGTTACCAAAAATGCCGGTACCAACTGGTGCAATTCAGGATCAACCGAACTGGCTACTCAAGAAATAGACTACTTTGTTTATTTAGGTTATAACGTTACTGATGGGGTCACAATCGGCTTTTCAAGGATTCCTCATATAAATATATATTCTGGTTTTGGAACTACAAGCACTGATGAAAGATACTGCGCTATTTCTACGATAACTAACGCTGCCGCTAGTGATGCCTATGTAAATATTGGTCGTTTTGCTGCTACCCTTTCTGCTGGTGCGGGATACACATGGACAGTACCGACGTTTAATGCGGATAATTTAATTCAAAGACCTATATTCGAAACTCAACGTTTACAGTTTAATGGCTTATTGACTGCTTCTGCAGGAGTTCTTTCTAATTTGGTATATCAAGCCAACCACTACAAATTAATTGGTAACCAAATGACAATAACTATTTACACCGCGTTTGATTTAGGGACGGCTACAGCAGCCACATTAAGTGAGAAAGTACCATTTGCAACATCGTTGATGACTGGATTTGGCGGACAACTATATAACGGAAGTGTTTTAAAAGGTTTGAATGGAAACACTGGAGTTTCTAACACAGCGTCGTTTACTACTACTGATGGTGCAAATCACATCGTTGCCGCCAATCAGCAAATAAGATGTACGTTTGTAGAATTTATTTAAAAAATAATGAAAACAACTTGGACATCAGGTAACAAATCGGGAAGTCAGATACTAAGCGATTCGCCAGCACCTTTGGGTGATGAATTATTCGCGGGACACATGAATGAGGTTAGGCTGGCAATAAACAATTTACAAAATTGTGAAAACGTGAAAGATTATGGTGCCGTTGGTGATGGTGTTACTGACGATACCGACGCTCTTCAAAGCGCAATCAATGCAGGGGGGTTTGTATTTGTTCCACAAGGAACTTATAACTTTACTAATTTAGTTATCGACCAGTCAAATTTGATAATTTTTGGTACTGGCGAATCGCATTCCGTTTTAGTACACACGGGAAGTGGTATTGCAATTGAAATAGCAAAAACCGAAAATGTTATCGCCACCTTTATAAGAGACATTAGAGTTACCGGTAACGTAAATTCTTTGGGTGGAATTTCTTTTGGATCACTAGTTTATTTTGCAAATAACTGTGTTTTTGATAATCTTGTCATAACAAATTTCAACAAAGTTGGTGCTTATGGAATAAGATTAAATTCTCTAGTCGCCTGCAATATTAGAAATTGTTACATAATAGGAAATTACTATGGAGTTTACCGAGGTAATAATGCTGACAGTGGACTAATGACCACTGTTGTATTTGAAGGTTTTTCTGGAGAGATAAAATGGAATACTAAATATGGAGTTTATATGGAAGAAAGTTGTTCTAGGCTGCCATTAGTATTTAGGGATATGGTACTCGAAGGAAATACAGAAGCCGCAATTTGGGCCGGACACGGTTACCAGTCAAGTATTATTCTTGATACTTGTCATTTAGAACAAAATGATAACGCCGGTGTTTCCGGTGGGTCAATAGTCATGGGTGACGGTGGTGGAAATATGAATTTACTAACGATTGATAATACAAATTTAACTACAGAGGCGTCAGCGGGACACATTATTAATATAGATAAAACTAGGTTGTTACTTTCAAACAGTTATGAACTATATTTATTCGGACCACAAAGTATAGTGACAACGGCTAATTCAGTTGTAAGTCTTCGAGATAACGCCGGTGTTAGCGATGCAACTAATTTAAATGCCATTTATAATGCAATTGCGGCTACTACGGCGAAGGTATCAATGATTGAAACTTGTGTAGATGGAACTAGGTTGATTAAAGGTTACACTGTCTCCTAATATGTATGGCCGATTATTTACTTTTACTTGAAACTGGCGATAAATTATTATTAGAGACTGGTGATTCGATTGGTCTTGATGGTATTGGTTATGTTGCCGTCACAAAATCGATAAATTATACAATTAAAACAACTCCGGCGGCTTTAACTAAGATAATAAAGTATTGTATTAGAGCGCCACCAGCCGCCATAACTAAAAGTCTTAAATACGCCGTTTCTTCAACTGTTGCCGCGATAACAAAAACACTAAAATACTCAACACAAACCACTTCTTCTCCTGTAACCAAATCCCTCCTCTATAAAATCCAAGTACCTCACGCCATTACCAAGTCATTAACCTATGATGTTGTCGGAACTTACGTTATTGATATTACTAAGGATCTAAAATACACCGTTTTATCCACCCCAGATGCCACAACTAAGAGTTTAGAGTACCGAGTATCTATTCCCAAGCAAATAGCCAAATCGTTGTCCTACGGGGTCCAGGTGACGGTTGATGCAATAACAAAAACATTAAAGTATTTAGTTTCTAGTACCGCTTCGGCTATTACTAAGGATCTTCAATATAAAATCCAAAAAGGTTTTTCAATTACCAAAGATCTGACTTATCGAATCGCAGTGGCACTAAAACAAGAAAATGGTGATTGGTTATTACAAGAAAATGGCGACAAGATTTTAATTGATAACTTTACCTTTGCTGAAAATACAACCAAATTACTAAAATATGCGATTTTAAATAGTGGTCTTGTTCGTGAAAGAGTAACTTACGGTGATCATCCAACTTATGGCGACCATCCGCCTTATGGTGATTCCTACTTTCAGGCAATACCAAAGACTCTTAAATATTCAATAGTAACCAGTCCGGTTATTACAGATCAATTAAAATACACCATATTCTTAGGTAGTACTTCAATTAAAAAATACCTAAGATATTGCATAATTTATAATGGGATTGTTGATTATTATGCCAAACAAAATACTGAATATAATAGTAAGTATTCACAGCAAGGCACCGTCTATACCAATGAGTACCAGGTAAAAAATACCGGCTACAGCGATTTATATAAAGGTTATTTATTGCAAGAGAACGGAGACAAAATATTAACCGAGAATGGCGATGAAATTCTAAGGGAGCAAAAATGATATATTCAACTTGTTATACATTAAGGAAGAAAAAATGAACCTACTGTTAAAGAACCGTATTAATATTACTGTTTTATTACCCCAAAGTGGCAACATTTTGGAACAAATGACTTGTCGGGATATTGTTAAGAAAGTAGAGATTAGCGCCGAGGAGAGAAAAGAAGTTGATTTAAAACAAGTCGGAGATCGCATCGCATGGGATATAGATAAAGACAAAGGTAAAGAGATTGAGTTTACAGATACCGAAATAACCTTTTTAAAGAACCAAGTAGATCGACTAGACAAAGAAAATAAAGTTACTTCAGAATTACTAGATATTTGTTTAATAATTAAAGACTGGAAATAAAAAATGGCGTTTGAAATTAAGTCTTACATTGCTGGCAAATCGGATTATGAAGGGAAGGGAGTTTATGGATCTTTTAAGTTTGGAAAGAATTTAAACATCCGATCCGGTGTAGATGCTTTACAGTGTCAACAGGCTTTGATTGAAGAGGGAGCCGGTACGTTTGTTGATTTACCACTGTTTCAAGTCAATGCTGATGATGGTAATACCTATTTCTTTGGAGATACCGGTAAAATATATAAAAGAACGGCGGCTGGTGTCATTACGGTAGTTTATACGGATCCGGATGGAAAAATAATTGGTGCTGATCAATGGTTTGATGCCACATTGTCTTATCTTTACTGGGCCACTGCTACAAAACTAAATAGAATGAAGTTACCCGGTAATTGGACTACCGACGTAAATTCTGGAAGTTGGCAAAAAACAAACCTTGACAGTGTCCCTTGGCATACAATGAAGCAAGCTGATGGAGCGCTACAAATTTGTAATAGAAATAAATTGGCGATGGTTGGTTATGATTCATCCTACACGAACGAAGCGTTATTACTCCGGCCAGAAGTAGTGGCTAAAACTTTAATTGATTATGGTGATCAAGTATTGGTTGGTGCCGGTGATGGTCGAAAGAATAGTTTTATATTCCCTTGGGAACAGGCATATTTAAATTATTTAACACCAACCAGGATACCAGTACCTTCAATCAATGCTATTGTCGATGCTGAATACATGTTGATGAATTGTGGAACCAACAAATTATTCTTCTGTAACCCATCAACAAGAGACAAAATGCCAGTCTTAACAATGGATGGTCAATGTTATCCAGGTGCAGTGGTAGAAGATGATGGTTTGGCCCTGTTCGGTGTTTTTGGAGGCGCTAATAGTGGCATTTGGTCCTACGGGCGATATAAAAAGAATGGGGTATTAGCTTACAACTTAGAACAATATATTAATGCTGATGAAATTGGATCTTTGGGAAAAATTAACGGTGTTGTGTTTGTTACCTACAAAAAAGATGGAGTTAGTCATTTAATGAGGGTTGATTCAGTCAATAAAGCGCAGGCAGAATATATTACCCTTGATCTTAAACTACCAGCCGAAAGACCAATAACTCAAATTAGATTAGTTACTGATACTGTCCCTACAGATTGCGCGATAGAAGCTTGGTATAGTTTGAATAGATCTGGTAGTTACTTACAGGCGAAAATGGCTGGTGATGTGAAACAATGTGTATCTGGTCGTGATCCAATATTTTTGGTAGGTTCTAATGCTCGAATCTTCGATGTTAAGTTAGTTTTAATTCCAAGTGCCAATACAACTCCGATAGTCCATGAAATATATGTTGATTTTTAAACATGACTGAAAAAAATTTAAAGCCGGAGACAATACCAGAAGTATTATTTCCTGGTCAAAGTCCTACCAACTCCGTCTTTGTTGGTGGAGCTGATAACCCCGAATCAATGCCAGCACAACCTTTTCCTAGTGCAGTGGTAGCCAGTCACCTAATCAGTTCAATGCTTAATTCTATTTCCGGTAAGATTCTCGGTGGTTTTTCTTTTGGTAGGTCTGGGTCAATCAAGATTGGTAAGTATGTAAATGGAGTATCGGGTGAAATAGCCTTATCTCCCAATGGTATTACGGGGTTAAATAGTAGCGGCGTAGTCACTTTTGCCATTGATGCCACTACCGGCAATGCTTCATTTTTAGGGACAATCTATGCTGCCGCTGGATCAATTGGTGGTTTCACTATTAATTCTTCTTATTTAGTAGCTGGATCCGGTTCTAATACCGCTGGTATTTCACCATCAGATTATCCGTTTTGGGCTGGTGCTTCTTATTCAAATCGTGGATCGGCCCCATTTAGAATTACTCCGGATGGAAAATTAGTAGCTGGTAATGCTGATATTACCGGAAAAATTACAGCTACTAGTGGTGTAATTGGAGGGTGGACAATAACATCGACTACTTTAAGTGGTACAAATATACTTTTAGATTCCGGTGGGTTAGTTTTGGTTGGTAATACTACTGATTATATTTCTATGCTTATTTCCGGATCACCGGTAATTGCTTTTGTTATCGGTAGTTCAGTAAAGGGTATTTTAAAGGCAACAACGGCCGGTAGTGGTGGAATTGAAGTGGCCGGTGGTGATTTAGTTCTTAATAATAATAAATCAGTACTCATTAAAAAAGATTCTGATTCTTCTTATGGAGGTATAACAGTTTCCGGTGGTGATCTATGGTTATTCACCACTTCTAGCAATAAATTTTATTTAAAGGATAATTCCAATAATGATTTAATGAACATCGGTAGTGGTGGAATGATTTACACCAAAGATAATAAAATTCAATTGGGTGCGTACACTTTGACCTTAACTAGAAGTCAAACATTAAGTTAAAAGTTAGGTTATTTATTCATGATATATTCCAACTAGATTAAGCAAAAAATATGGAAACGAGATTAGATTTACAAAACGAATTAACACCAATGCTTCTAGCCGTTTCTACCTCGACGTATTTCACACCGGATAGAATACAGAAAGCTATTAGCCGGGCTAACTTATGGGCCGGTGATGAACAACCATGGCCGAGTATTAGAAAGGGCTTTGTTACCAGTTCGGTAGCAAATCAGCCTTATTACGACTACCCTTCTAATTGCCAAAGTGAATCTATTTTTAGAATGAGTTTAGATGGTGATTCAGAATTTGAAAAGAAAGATTTTACCGACTTTTTAAACTTTACTGAAAAGAATCCTGGATCAAACAGTAAATTTTTTAGTGAATACGGTAGACAAATATTTTTTACTCCAAAATCTAATATGGATGGAACTAATAATTTAATTTTTTGGGGACTAATTCAAGCTTCGGAAATGGGATCGGATGTGAGTGAGAGTATGTTTTCGGGATGGTCAAGCGCTACCAACGAAGCTATTTTACTTCGAGCCTATGCCTATTTAATTAAAAATATTGATGTTGATAAAGCCAATGATGCAATTAACGAAGCCAAGATAATTATTGCCAAGTGCTACACCAAAATAGCCAATAGAACTCAATTAAAACAAAGAATTAGAAAACCAATGTTTATAGTTCCGGATTTCTTTGGAAACAATGGTCCAACTAGAACCGGTAATTTTGGAGGACAAAACTAATGGCACAATTAATTAATGGACAATTAAAACTAGAAAACGGTCAAACAATTACTCCTTCTAATGGTGGTTGGTATGATGGTCAAAGATATTTGGATGGAAAATTAGGAGAAAAAAATCAATCTATACCCGGTGATCCTAACTCGATGGTTAGTAGGGAAGTGGTCGCGCAGAGCGATGTGGCACAAGGATTGGCCCCAGGAACGAATGAAAAATATTTAGGGATGAATGGTGGTGCTATTGCTCCAGGTGGATCAGCACCCGGCGCTGGTGGTGCAATTACCCCGGTTAGTGACTTACAAAAACAAATTGACGATACCAATGCTCGAATTTTGGATAAACAAACCAAGGCCAATGAAGCAATCGCGATGGTAAACGAGAATCCATTTTTAGCAGAATCAAACAGAGTTGGTCGGATCCAAAAAATAAACACTAATCTTAATGCCAGTCTATTAGTTGATCAAACTCAATTAAAAACACTTACAGAAAAAGCTACCGCGGCGGCAGAGTTATCCAAACCCGATACTCAAATAATTTCCGAGACTGATAACGCCGGAAACGTAATTAGTATTGTCCAAGACAAAAAGACAGGGGCAGTAATTAGTAAAACAAACCTTGGAAAGATAGGCAAAGCTGATAAACCAAGTACAAAGAGTGATACTGAAATATCAAAAGAAAATAAAACAATATTAGTCCAAAGCTTATATTCACAAGCTAATTCATACGGACACGTACCACCGGAAGTTTGGAATGCGGCTAAAAAAGCATGGGTGGATGATGGCTTGGGTACCCCGGATGATTTTGAAAAACAATTTGGTGGTTTGACTGATCCTGGCCGTAAAGATTATGGTCAAGGTAGTGGCTACCAAATGAACAAAGATTATCGCAATAAATTATTTGGTCTTTAACTATGTCTGCATCATCAACCTTCGCGGCTAAATATGGAAAACCGACCGGAGCAAATGCTACGGGTAGTGTTGGTGCATCGATACCTACCACCGGTAGTGCTAGCCAAAACTTTGCCGCCGCTATTAAAGCCGGAGCAATTAAACCAGTACCAGTGGCCCAACCGGCAGTAACCCCACCTCAACCAAATATATTTAATAAACTTGGAGCATTAATTACTACCGCTTTTAAAAATGTCGATCCAAAAACCCAAGCATTGATAGATATTAAAGCCAATGGTCCGGAAGTAAAAATACCAGATAATTTTAATCCAAACGTAAAGATCGACAATATTGTTTCTCCGGTTGCTGATCAATCGGCCACTTTGATTAAACCTCAACCTAAAATGGGATTGTCGGTGGTCAAAGACACTAAAACAATTACTACCCCAATAACACCGTCACCAGAACAGATAAAAAATAATAACGATTGGCTTACCAACGGTGAAGTAAAACCAGTAGAGGCACAAAATACTATTGCTAAAATAAATGCCGATAAATCAGTTATTACTACTCCAAGTAAACAAACTTTTTGGAGTAAATTACAAACGGCTTTTATTGGTCAGCCGGATCCGGCTCAAAGCGCAGTTGATTATAATTTGCAAGGTGCCATTGCTAAAAAATTAAATGTATCGAGAGATCAAGTACCAATGCCAACTGATAAAACCAGAGATCAAATTACTAAAGAATTAGGTATAAGAAATCAACCAAACGCCGAAGAATTAACCACCGCCGTCATGTCACTGGCTTTAATAGGTGGATTGATTGAAGCCCCACTGGTAACAATCGCATCAGTAGGAGCTTTTAGCGCCGTACAGAAGGGAAAAGAAGCATTGGTAAATAAAATTAAACCCGGATCAAAAACATTCACTGATTTATTACCAGAAACACTACCGGATCCATTATTGAGAACAATCGCCGGTGTTGAATTAATTGCTGAATTTTATTTGGGCGTCAAGGCATTTCAAAAAGTCCCGGCGATCAAAGAAAGACTAACCAAAGATATTTTTGTCAAAAATAACATTGAATCGGTGGTCCTTACTCCCGAACAGGTCCGAGATATTAGAGCCACTGGTAAATTAACCACTGCCGAGCAAAAAGATTTCTTTTCACAAATTGGAGATAAAAAAGGTGTACAAAAGGGAGCCGTAAAAGAAGGTGTAACTATTACTCCGAAACAATTATTGGAAGTTAAAGATAAACCGTACTGGAATAAAATAAAAGATGTACTAGGAATTAAACCAAGAGCATTGGCGGCCCTAAAAACAAACGAACCGGCCATAAAAACAGCCCAGGAAACATTTGATACCACTGTAAAGAAAATTACCGGTGAAGTCACCGCCAAAAACCCAGGAGCAAATCCGGATGAAGTGGGAAAAATGGTTGGTGCTGATTCAGAGGTCCAATACTACGCCAAAGAATTGCAAAAACTACAGATTGAAAACATTAATTTAAAAGATGCCGCCGGAATTTCTACCGAGAGGGTAAAACCTCTTAGTTTTAAGATTGGTAGCAAAAACTTTAATGTCGAGGTTCAAATGGGACCGCCAAAGGCCATTGGATCAGGTATAGAAACGTCACCAGTGACACCAGAAACGCCAGTAGCACCACCGGAGGCACCAGTTACCCCCCCTAAAAAAACATTTACTAAAAAAGAGCCAGTTTTAACCAGAGATGAAATAATTGGCAGTAAAAAAGAGTTGGTTGATATTCTTGTTAGAGAAAAATTGGCCGGTAATGATATGTTTACTTCAAAAATGATGGATCGGGCTAAATTAAGTCCGGATCTAGCACGCGCATTGGATGAAGCAATTGTATTGGCAGATCAAAAGGTGGCAGAAACTATCGGAAAACAAATGGATGCTTCAAATGGAGCAGATGTGCCGGTGAAAAAACCAGTTAAAGAAAAAACAGTTGTCCAAAAACAAACGGATGAAGTAAAACAAGCCAACCTCGATATTCAATCGGCCAAAGTATTAAGAGACAAAGCCCCGGCTACTATTACGGAGGAACAATCAGCCAATGGAGTTAAAGATAAAAAATGGTATGACGAATACATCGCTGATACTCAAAGATGGATTGATACCAAGGTTAGTACACCAAAAATTGATTCTAAATTTGTAAAGGTGGGAACACAAGAAGGTGTACCAGTCTATAAATATAAATCGGAAGTAAACAACTCCAAAACATTTGATGAAATAATAAATAAATTAAAAATTAACGATCCACAAGGTATTCAGGAACTAAAAAATAGTATTTCCGAAGGCAAATTATATTTGAGAACTGGAACCATTGAAGGTAGAAAGTTATCGCCAGATGAATTAAGAATGATTAGTCGATCAGTAGATAACGCGCAAAAGAAAATAGGAGTAGAACAAAAAGACGGCTATACGGTCCAAGAAATAACATCAGAGGAAATATTTAACGCCCAAGAACAGGTAAAAAATATTAAACCAACCAAGCAGATTCAACCCGAAAAGGTTTTAAGTGCTTTAAATAAAAAGTCTAGTAAAACATTTTCAATACTCAAAGGTTTTCAGGTTAAAGATGGCAAAATGAATTTTAGTGACCTCGAACACACAATATCATTAAATACCGATAAACCGGATGGTTATTACACAATGGTCGGAAAAGATGCAATCAAAGGTGCTGATACTACCGACTTCCCGGTAAAGTGGCAAGAAGAAACCATCCCGGCTTTTGACATTTTAAGTGGAAATTTAATTGAAGCGGCAAGTAAAGCTCAAACGGCTATCGGAATTGATGATAACAGACCAGTACTCCAAGGCATTAGAATGACGGTGAATAATGGACAACTTGAAATCATGTCTACTGATGGATTCAGAGCCACTTATCAGACCACAGGGGCCAAAATCAACTCGAAAGATACTGAATTTATCATTATGGGAAATAATCTCGATAAATTTATTAACCTTTTGGGTGAAGGAAAGATTGAAGTCAAAGATAGTAAGACTTATGTTGAATTTATCGGCCCTAATGGATCTATACAAGTTGGCAAAATTGATGGTCAATACCCAGATGTCCCCAGGGTTTACAGTTCCGGATTTAAAAACGAATTAGTGATTGATAAGACAGAATTTTTGGATGCAGTTAAGCAAATCGAACCATACGCCAAACAAAATGCCAAAATTACTAAATTATCGATAGATCCCGAAGGTGGAGTAAAACTAGTTGCCGAATACAAAGATATGAATGGTCAAACAATTACCAAATCGGTTGATTTAAAGGTAAGTCGCGAAGAAGTAAACATCCCGGAAGGAATTGTACCTGGTACTTTATTAATGCCGGTGAGAACCGATGGTGGTGATCGTTTAGGTTTACCAGAAATTGGATTTAATTACGAATATTTAAAAGATGCTATTAAAGCAGTCGATGGAAACAAGGTTAGATTTGATTACAACGAACCCGGTGATTTAAAACCGGTCCATTTTTCGGATAGAGTAGAAGTACCAGTAAAAACGGTGGTACCAGAAGTGACAAAAGCTAAAACAGTTAAAAAGAAGTCACCTAGTGTCCCAAGTGGTGCCAATGCTTCGGCCGGTGCTGAAACTATCGGTAAATTTGAACAAAGACCAACCAAAACAGAAGCCACCAACTATAAATTATATAAAGCAGTAGAAGTTTTAATTGATAAATACGCCAAACTGATTGGAGAAGGTTATTTACCCAAGAGAGCCGCCGGAGTTTATTACACTGATACTCAAAACATTCGGGTAAACGGTATGAATGATCTAGCAGTAGCTACCCACGAAATATCCCACTTTTTAGATGCTCGATTTAAAATATCAGACAGGATCCGCGAAGTGGTTGATACTACCGAGAACGGGAAACCAATATATGATCCGGCTACCAAAGCGGTACGAAAGGAAATAACCAAACTTTATACTAATTATTATCCCGGTGGTAAAAAGACTGATTCAGTGAAGAAAAGAACAGTAGAGGGATTGGCTACCTTAATTCAAAAGTATGCCGAGCAACCCACTACCATTACCCAGGAATATCCAAACCTGGTCACTGAGTTTTTGACCGAAAATGGGAAGTTTTACGAACCAGTAATTGGTCAAATATTAAAAGATGTCAACAAATTTATTGAAGATTACCAGGGATTAGATCCACTCGATAAAATCGGGGCTAGGGTGACTTCAGATAATGTAAAGTATGACAAAAAGAGTTTCATGAAGCTAGGCGATAAGGTCCGGACACAATTGGCCGATATGGTATTTCCGTTTGAAAAGTTGTCAACAATTGCTGGTATAAATATGACCGGTGAAGATCCATCGCTTTATATTCGCCAATTCCAACAGATTAGCGGAATAGTGGCCACCAACTTAATTGGAAAGACTGGATATTATCGTTATGTCTCCGGTAAAGGATTTACTAAAACCCTTGATTACAACTGGAAAACATTGATTGATAACCTTGGAAAAGACAAAACCACCGATTCTTTTGGTTATTACTTAGTGGCTAGAGCCTCTTATTTTGACTACAAATTGTTAAATGAGTATAAAGTGGCCCTGGATGAATTAATGATGCAAATAGAGGAAGCCGGGGGTCTAGAAGAAGCCGCCAAACTAATTTCCGAGGATGGTATCAGCCTAGTAGAAGAAACCAACGCCGCTCAAAAACTTTATGATGAACAAAATGCTATGTTGGTCCGAGATGGTATCACCAAAAAAGAAGCCAGCGATGCTTATTTAAAAAATAAGGATAGATTCTCAAAAGACGAATTAATGTTTGATAAATTGACTAATGAGAGTCTAAAACTATTAAGTGAGGACGAAGTGGGGATGTTGAGTAAAAAACAATATATCGAATATACCGAAAAACAGGGATATGCTTCACGCAAACGTCAATTCTTTGATCAATTAGTGGGAGAGGAACAAGGATCATCCGGCCCGGTGAAGGTGGGTAAATCAACAGTATCATCATTACTTCGAAGGAAAGGATCAAAGAGAACCATATTAAATCCGGTCTATTCTGGTATTAAAAACGAGGCAGAAATAATAAGAAAAGCCTATAGACAGGTTGTTTACAACAAAGTAAACGAAAACTTGGCACCAAAATTCCCGGATCTAGCACAACCACAACAATTAATTAGGTCCCGACAAGCCAACGGATCATTCCGGTATCCACAAGAAAAAGATACCAATATAATAATGGGTAGAAAGAATGGTAAAAGATTACCGGTGCTTTGGGATAACTATGTTAAAACCGTTTTAGATGAAACAATTACACCTGGTAATTATGGAACCTTTGAAAATGTTTTATTGGCAGTTTCCCGATCCTTCACCAAAGGTACTACCGGTTTATTCCCGGCTTTTGCTTTAACTAACTGGATGGGGGATCAAATTACTTTGGCCGCCAACACCACCAATAACAATATTCCACTGGCTACAGCCATTAACACCCTTTCTAAAGCGTTATTGAGTAAGGACAGTCCGGAAGCACAATATTTTCTTGAATACTTAGTTTTAGGTGGTCAAAGACAAACATTCGCCCATTGGCAAGATATGTCGCCCACTGAATTATCAACCAAAATAAGAAATGAGAGAAAAGGTTTATTAAAAGTGGTTGATGCTATCAATACAGGGTTAGATATTTTATCTATACCTTCAACTTATTCAGAACTTAGTACCAGGGCTTCGGAGTACATTAAATCAAGAAAAAGCGGTAAACCTCAAATAGTTTCATTAGAAGAAGCCGGAAGAGTTACCGCACCATTCCACCATGTCGGTAAGTGGGGTGGCCAATTTGGAAGAGTAGCTATTAAATCTCTCCCATTCTTCAATCCCACCATTCAGGTAATGGATCAGTTGCTTCGAGTAGCCGGAAGAGATAAAAAGAGCCGGGCGCGCCTTGGATTTGTATTTGGGGCCATTACCGCCGCTTCAATTGGTGCTTTTGCCTTGATGATGTCAAATTCCACCGATGATCAGAAGCGTTTATTGAGAGATATTGAAGCAAATGAGTTGGTCAACTATATATGGCTCCCTAACCCAGATGGTAAGACTTTGATAAAAATAAAGGTTCAACAATATGGATTGATCGGTGGTCTAGTCTCAATGGCTTTGATGAATCAAATGTTGGACGCTAATTACACCACCGGTGATTTTATTTCCGGTACGGCTCAAATACTACCTCAACAATTTGATATTACCGATCCAGTCCGGGCATTACTCGCCTGGATCCCACCATTAATCAAGGTGCCAATGATGACGGCTTTAAATTTAAAAGATTATCCGAAAGTATTGCCACTGGAAAATACTTATCTTCAATCACTACCTACCGGTCTACGCGCCACCGAATCAACATCTTTAATGTCAAAGGAACTTGGAAAATTAACTGGATTATCACCAGTAAAAATGGATTATCTTATTACTGGTATCTTTGGCCGGTCCTCCGGATTCCTTTTAGGTAAAAGTACGGCTTACAATTTCTTCTCCGGTGTGACTAGATCCGAATACTTTACTAGTGGCCGGACGATTCAAGGTTACTATGATCTGAAAACTCAAAATGATCAGGCATATAAAGCCATGAATGACAAAATCACCAGTCCGGATCAATCCGAGAGTGACAAAATCAAACGATTGCACCAAAAAACACTTTTAATTGATAAATATTTAAAAGCCTACCGCGATGCCGATATGAGTAAAGATACCGGTAGAGCCGCCGACCTTAGAAACGATGTGGTCGACCGAATAAATGAATTAAACAATCTAAATAAAGAGCAGACGATGGTACCAAAACAACCAACTTTTGCCTTTAAATTTGTCAAGGAAGCCTACGCCGCTGAAAGTCTGGACGAAATAAATACTGATATTAAAAAAGAAAGTGTTACCAGGGCAGTTGGATTAAAGAAATTCTTTGACAAAGTAAAAACATTTTTACCCGGTACTCTTGGTGATAACTTTATAAATTCAGTTTCCAATAAATACTCCGGCGCTGTTGAAGATAGAAAGGTAAATGATAAAACTAGAGAGGTCTACAACAATATGTTGGCCCTACGTGAGGCTGATTGGGGATGGTACAAACAAAATATAAGTGTGGCGGATGAAAAATCTATCTTAGGATTTGATTTAACTACTCCGGAATACACCAAACAACTAGATGCCAGGCCCGAAGGTAAAGTTTTGAGTGCCATGGCTACTCCAACATCCCTACCAACCCAAAGCCCTCCAACCGGGGTCGCTGGTGAAGGCGTGGGTCCATCAGTTGAAGATGGTGTAACTTATAAAGGTTTAATTCAAAGAAAACCCGATGCGGCCATTGGTCCAATAATTAAAGAAACAACTAAAGATAGCCAGGTAACACCAACTGTACTTTCTTCTTTGCTTTGGACTGAAAGTGGTTATAGACCAGATGCACAAAATATTAACTATAAAAAAGAAAAGGTAAATGGAAAGTGGAGAATAGTTGAACCTAAAGTAATTGTTAGCACCGACAATGGTATCGCTCAAATTAATGACATCGCGCATCCGGAAGTAACCAAGGAACAAGCCAATGATCCTAAATTTGCTATTCCCCTTGCCAAAAAAGAATTGGAATATGGATTAAAGAAATTTGATGGAGATTGGAACAAAGCCATTGCATCGTACAATCGGGGCCGAGGAACAATATCAAAAGATCCAAATGATTTTAAAGGCCAAGTCTATTTGTGGAAAGTAGTACAGAATATGGACGAGGCCACCAAAAAAGAGTTAAATATTAAAGAATTCACTGAAAAGGAAGTCACTGAAATCAAAACCTATCTAGGAATAAAGTGAACATCCTAATTGGAATAATTTTTATGTTTATCAGTTTGGGAGTGGGGACACTGTTTGTTTTTATTTTGGAGAAGTGGTTTTTTATCGGCCTAGTAGTAATTTATTTGCCACTTTATCTACTAGATAAACACTTTAATCCTAGTTGGCCGAGAGAAATATTACAAATCTTCAAAATTAAACATTTATCCTAATAACTGATATATTCTTTTTATTATGAACGAACTAATCATTGGCATATTGGCATACCTTTCAGGATTATTAACTGGAATCTTTGCCGGTCGGTTCTTTTATAATAAACAAGATAGTAAAGCCTTAAATTCCAATCTAGTATTATTTGTTGTAACCGCAGTTTGGGCAGTATCAATGATTGTTGATATAGCCACGCCCTCTTATGAAACGCCAGTGGCAGTTCATGGATTGATGGGGGCAATTGTCGGTTTTTTCTATAGGAGTACAAAAAGAGAATGAAACACGATATTGTAGAGAGATTAATGTTTGCCATGATATTCGGAATGGCTTTTTCCGTCATGGGTTACTTTATACCTAAAACTTATTTAACTTACTTTGATAAAACCGATTATTACAAAATTTATTCACCGGTAGCAGTTGATCAGAGGACCCCACATTATCCTTGCGATTCAGTTACCGTTAGTTTTACCAAAGAATCATTGATTGATGGTAAAGGATCGGTGAATCTAGCCTTGAATCTTTATAAAGTAGACAAATCTAATAATAAAAATCGGGTAGCATATCAGGAGAGAGATATACCACTTACTATCGGTGAGGCGGTGATAACTACACAATGGGATTTATCATGCGACAGAATCCCCGGTGAATATTTTTTTGAGGGTGTCTTGAATTACAAACTAAATGGCATAGAAAAATATCATTCTTTTTATTCAGAAAAATTCAATGTCACTGCTAGACCGTCACCTAATCCAACACCAAAGTTATTAATTAAATAAAATAATGCCAAAAGGGAAGATACCAGCCGGATTAGCAAAATATCTAGCGGAACATAAGAAAGGAAAAAAGCCAGTAAAAAAGGTAATCAAAAAATCCGGAAAGTAATTAGTGATATATTCTTTCTATGAGTGAAGAGAACAAACAGAAATTAATCGTGGCTTTGACCAATCGGGGATATAGTTGGATTGATGCCAAAAACGTCGCCTACGGGGATCCTAGGATAGCAGAACAGAGATTTATGGAGTATTGTGTGGATCCGGTGGATGATTTCTTTAATCAATGGCTAAATAAGCCATGCGACTTTGATCATGTGTTTGGAAACCAGTGTACGGATGAATTTAAGTTTTATAATCGCGATGTAGTGAAGGCCCCAGCAGTATCCGGAAATGCTATTGCTTACTGGACCAATTATCCAATAGCATTTTATACAAGAATTGAAAACACCTGGACTGCTGTAGCGCGCAAGGGTGATGTGATCATCTGGGCCGCTAGTAAAGCATTGCCCTACGGTCATATTTCCATTTGTAAAAGCGCTAGTTGGTGGGGACTAACTTCAATGGATCAGAACTGGCCGGTCCGGGGATACTACGATGACAAGGGTAACTTCATTGGTACCGGAACTTGTCACTTTGTCAATCACAATTACCTATCACCAAAGATTATTGGTTGGCTTAGACCAAACAAATTGGCCTAAAAGTTTTTTGGTTAGCGGTTTGGTTGTAAAAGTGCTGTAGAAGGGTGGTATATTAAATTATGACTACGTATCCATATAAACTGATTTGTAAAAAATGCGGTGTAGAATTTCCATCAAAAACTCCACAATTTAGACTATGTTCACACTGTAAAAGTTTAAAGTTGGGGAAGTTTTCTTATCCTAAATTATTTTATAAAAATAGAAAAATAGTTTTTACTAGAGATGAAAATAAATGTCAGTGTTGCGGTTGCAATGAAGATGGCCAGACAACTAATAAATTGATAGTCCATCACATTGATGTTGACACCGAAAATAATAGTCCCTCAAATTTAATTACTCTTTGTTGTCAGTGCCACCATTCTCTTCACGAAAAGTATGGTAAATTTATATTAAGAAGAAGTAGTATTTATAAACTGTTTTCCAAAGAAAAAACTTTTGGAGAATTTGGAAAAGTAAACATATATGACGGTGCTAAAAAAATAGTTAAAAGACAATTTAAAGGAAGTACCAAATTATTTTTTAAAACTTAAAATTATTAATTTAAAAACAAAAATGGAACTCACTGAAATAAATTTAGCATCTGCATCTCTTGCCCTTTTATTCGTTATTGGCGCTGTCAATATCATCGGAATGTATAAACCGAATATGGATAGCAAAACCAAAGTAGTCATATCTTTATTGGTGGCTTTTGCTGTTAGTTTTATTCCCCCGGCATTTGGAAATGTTTTACTTGATCATATTAAAACTGCAATTGAAGTTGCCATTGCCGGATCCGGACTGTACAAAGTCAGCCAGGTAGTCGGAGATAAAGCTAGTAAATAAAACCAAAAAAATACCCTTCGGATTAAAACATAACGTGACGGTTAGTTATCAACGAGGGGTATTTGGTCTAATAGTCCACCTTAATTATACCATTGGTGGTTATTTTCAAGAAAAAAGGGGAAGGAATTGTTTGACTACTTTGAATATATCGAAAAAGTAAAAATAAAGAAATTGGTGTTTTAGTTTTGGTGCCGGTGGGATATTCTTTTAGTGAGAAAAGAATTGATAACCGGAATTATGGGAATCGCCGCCGTTTATGGATTAAGTACTGCCGCCTTTTCTATTGGGTCCCGACAAACAATTATTAGGCGTGATTCTGGTGAGTGTGTTGACTGTGGCAAGCGTTTTGATGAAGGGTGGTTACTTGACTGCTCCCACGTTGACCATGATCATTCTAAGGACTGCTACGATAATCCAAACAATGGCCGGGTGCAATGTTTAGATGATCATTTAAAATATCATCAGGAATTGGGAGATAGAAACGGAGTTTATTTAATTCAAAAGAGGATCAGGGAAACTAGAGGTGGACATACTAGAAAGTGGATTGAGGAAAATACATAAACAAAAACACCGTAAATAAAAATAGCCCCTTGACTAGCGAACTAGCGAGGGACTATAGTTTTAGGTAACGACACCTATGCAAATTATACCCCAAGACCAAACCAACCCGCAAGTGAATAGCGGATTTTTTGTGTCAAGTAATCTCCCCACTTCGTTTCAATTGATCAATAGACCGGCCCCGAATATAAAAATAGTCAAAGACTGTAAAGGTATTGTTTTATTTCCAAACACGCTCGTTCTTTTTCCTAAAAATCAAAATAAAAGTTTGATTTCAGAAGGAAGTTAATTAATTTCCAACTGGTATTGACATTGCCGGATATTTTTGCGGCAAAAAATAGCGGATGGAGAATATCTTGTTTCCGCTTTATAAATTGAGAACAAGAAAGAGACACTAACGAATACTCGACTTCGGCATGTGTAAAGAAAAGAGTGTTAGGTATCAAGGCTTAGAACCTGCCTACCCTCCGGCATATCAAGTGACCGGTTCGGATTGTCTAAAACTCTAAAGAGGGGGTAGGGGGAGATTCGTTCCTTCTCAATCTGTCCTTCTGCATGTATGGTATCAATCTAGTACAATCTGCTCCATAGAGTAAATACTTGATCCCAAGCAAATTAAAAGTTAAAAAAAATTATGAATATCAGTATCGATGATCAAACTGCGGATTTTCTTTTATTAACATTAAAAGGGAATACCTGGTGGCCTGCTGTAAAAGTTACGGATGCAATTAATAAAGAGAAAGTAGAGCAAAAAATCCGGGCGGAATGTAAACACGAACCGGGAGAATATATTGGTAAAAAGAATTGTTGTGTTATTTGTGGTGGATTAAGTGAATGGGAGGGAGAATCATGGACGCTAAAGAAATAAAAAGATGCCAATATTGCAAAAGTAAGACTAGACAAACCAAACCATACATAATTGCCGATAACCTGGAAGAGCCGCGCTGGCTTTGTACGGAATGTAAAAAAGATCTGGATTTAAAGGTTTTAATTAAATTCAGTGGATTCTAAAGAAAAGTGTAAAGTCGCTAATTGTCAGAATGAAAGGTGGTTTGATACAGGATTTTGTATCAAGTGCTTATTTAGATGGGCAAAACAGGCAAAATATCCGGAGAAAAACCTACTTGTTGACAGATTTATTATCAATAAGTAAACTAATCTAACTAAATGATTTTAAAGATCTTTCGGTGGTGGCTCCTCTAAGATTCGCGGCTGAAAGATTTTTTAAGTCATTTAATAATTATTATTTTTTAAAGGAAGATAAAAATGTCAGATACAAAAAAAGGAATCGATAGAGCGAGAGAAGTTAGAGATCAAATTTTTGGTGAAGCAAAGGCCGAAAAGAACCCACCGGCGGAACCATCAATGGCCCCGGCACGAGTAGAACACCACGATGAAGTGGCGGTAGCCGTTAAACATTCTATTGGCGTTTCCGGATTCGATGAATTACCAACCTCGATAATTCCACTTGGATATTATCGTTTGGTCCAACAAAACTCTAAGGGAGTAATGCTTGGAGATGATACCAGGGCGGAAGCCGGGAGTTTTTACACCGACATCGGTGAAGAGGTTAAATCTATTCGAGTTGCTATTCTCCGAACTAAAATGGGGAAGCACACCGTCAAGAAAGACCGTATGGATGTAGAAGAGGCAATAATCAAGGTCCTAGCCATTGATACCACCACACTTACACCTTTTTTGATGAATATTACCAAGGGTGGATTCTCCGCTGTTGGAAGGCTGATGATGGAGTTTAAAAAGAAAGGAATTACATCATCGTATCGTTTCCCGGTGGTAATTTCTTCGGAGTTTGTCCAAACCAAAGACTACGATTATTACACACCAGCTTTTCAAATTGAAGCCAATAAATTTGATGAAGAGGAAATGGAGATTATGGCTACTGCTTTTGCAGAATACGCCGGAGTATTGGATAAAGCCAACTTTGAGGATGATGAAACTACCCCGGTGAAGGTAGAAGTCAATCCGAATAAAGGTAAGCCAGGATATGACAGCGAAGGTAGAAAGATCCAAGACATTCCCGGAACCGGAGAGGAAACGGAAGAGGAAGCTAAAGCCGCGCACGATGCCGGTAGACCTTTTTAATGCTTGATAGGTCCCGACACAAATGTCGGGATCAAATGAGGTATTAAAAATATGTTAATCGCAATAGCAAAATATTTAGAAGGAACGGTACAAGAGGGAATAGAGAAAAACTATTACACTTGTAATTGTCCTAATTGTCAAAGGGAAAATCTATTTGAATTTGGAGAGGTGGTAGCGGATCCGGACAGTACTTTTACTCTTGAATGTCCATTTTGTTATAAACCCGGAGATAAACCTTATAAATTTATTGTTGAATTCAAATGAAATACCGATACATTGGGCCAGAGTTAAAAGAATACCCCCGACTTCAAACCGGATCATGTTTAACTTTGTCGGTAATGGCTGTACCTGGATTAAATATGGAATTGGCGATAGCACCTGGGCTAGATATGAGGTTTGAATATCAATACAAAGCCTGTTTAGGTTTAGATAAATGTGATTTTTGTAAGAATTGGGTACCACTAACCGAGAATGAAGAAAATATTGTGGATAGATACGAGAAAAGGTATAAAAGTAGATTATTTAGTATTGCTAAGGCAGAAGAGGTAATGGCATCCGGCGATACTAATATGAAATTGTTATTAGCCAACTGCCGGTATTACGACATCACCGGAATAAGCCAAGAAGAGTTGTTGAAGTTGGTAAATGGCATGATAGGAACCGGTGCTAGGCCCGGTGTGACGAAGGATAAGATCTTTACTGTCAAGAATTGCTACATGAGTAAGATGGATCAATTTGAAGAGGGCAAGCGAAGCCTGGTGGTGGGGATAGACACTGTTTTATTTGTCAAAAATCTAGTTTTTAAGTTTTATTTAGGAAAAAATAGAAAGGTGATTTATGAGATTGAATCAACCACCGCTACTGAATTACTAGTGAAATATCGAAGCACATGGACCAATAAGAAGGGCCGGGCCATTGGAGTATTACCGGTTAAAGATTTTGAAAGGAGAGAAAAATGATTGACTACAGGAAAGAACAACAATTAAGATATTTTGAAAAGGAATTTAGAGATAACGGAGTACGTTTGAATGAATCAGGAAAACTTAACCACCTAAACGCGTTGATAATAGATTTTTGTTTGTTTGTTATTAGTTGGCTTCACGACAATGGTTAAAAAACATGGAAGATTTATCTTTATTACCTAAATTAAAATTATCTGAAATGGAAACGTACTCACACCATAAACTGGTAGAGATTGCTTTTCACTGGTGTAAGGGGAGATTTGGTGTAGTGGTAATGGAAAGAAGTGAAACATTTGGAGAAATACCGGACGTTGTTGGACTTAATTTAAGTGATTCTATTTTGGTGGAATGTAAAGTAAGCCGGGCGGATTTTAAGAGAGATCAAAAAAAATATAGTCGAATTAATGGAACAATGGTTGGTAACTACCGGGTGTATTGTTGTCCAAAGGGATTATTGAAGGAAAGTGATTTACCGGACGGTTGGGGATTGCTTGAAGTATATCCGAGTGGCTTTGCTAGATTAAAGAAAGATATATTTAACCATAACAGCCACCACCACCCACTAACCAGCGAAGGATACAGGGGTGAGAGACATTTACTTTATGCGGTTTTGAGAGATTTTAGGGATCCGGAATTAAGTAAGAAAATTTGTATAGGAGGGATACTATGATTGGAAACACCAGTAAAGTTTTAAAATCGGTCCAAACTTTGGGAGAGATTTTTAATAAATACGAAGTAAAGAAAGAAAAAAGTACCAGAGTGACACAAGAATTTCAGGACTACGCATTAAGACTAGCCGACAAACTGAATGATCGGAAGCATATTGGAATATATATGCGCCTCGCTAAATTAAATAATACTGCCCTGTTAGATAGAGCGCTATCTTTTGTGGCTGATTCAAACGCCAACAACAGGGCGGCATTATTTATGTGGAAGGTTAAACAATTAAAAATTAATAAAAAGGTATGAATGTTTTTACTAGAGTAATAAATTTCTGGAACGATTATTTTAGTGTTACTCGATTTGGTCGTGGCTACCGGGCCGGAATGGATGCCGGACTAGAAAATGGTGGAATATTGTGTGAGGAAGCATTGAGGGTAAGAAATGAAAACTGGAAAACAGAGTTACGCCGGATCATACCCAGTATACCAATTACTAAAGGTTTGGCTGATGGATCAAAAATTAGAAAACAGTTACAGAATTTACTTAAAAAATGAAAACAATAAAACAATTTAAAAAGGTGGTGTACTCAAAATCAGAGGTGTACTTGATCGGAGTAGCTTTGATTATCTCAATGGCGATAAATTTATTATTAATTATTAAAAAATGAAATGACACAAATAGAAGAAAAAATATCAGTGGCGATTAGCAGTATTGAATCCGCGAAAGTGGAGGTAAAAAAAAACAAGGAGGAAATGGAAAAGATTTTAAATAACAATTCGGAGTATTCGAGAACGGTGGTGCAAATTAAATCACTACAGGACCAGAAGAAAGATATTAAAAAGAAACTGTTTAAGGAAAACAAGGATTTGGCCATGTACCGGTCCAAGAACAGAGATGTAAACTGGATCCGGAAACAATACCAACTTAGCTTATCTGATTTGCTGGTGGAGTTTGAGAAGGCTACAGGGGAGAAGAAATATAAGGGTAGAAGAATATTAACGGTTAAAAAATTGGCTTAAAACTATGAAAGAATTATTTTCAGGACACAAAAGAAACCTACCTTGTTATTGCGGTAGCGGTAAGAAATATAAAGTTTGCCACTATGCCATTGATGCTAATGCCAATGAGGTAGAAAAAGAAGCGATCCGGAAGCAACAGGAAGAGGAAAAGAAAAGTTTGTTAAACAAAATAATTACCGGAAATAAGAAGGAAATTAAAATTGTCGGGGGTGAAAAATAACTAATGCTTGACATTATTATTATCAATAAGTAAGATATAAATATGATAAAAATTATTAGTGTAAAGACCATTCACTGCACCTGCGATAAACCTTCGTGTGGGTACGAATGGGACAAAAGAAAATCAGAAGATCCAAAAGAGTTACCGAAAATGTGTCCTAAATGTAAGACATACAAATGGAACTCCGGCGGAGAGAAATAGTTATTAATTCATTGGAGGAAGAACAATGATAAACAAATTAATGGAAGCGGTACTAAAAAAGCATGGTCCTTTTACGGTATTGATAGATAAAATGGGCCGGTTTGAGTTGAGACAGGAAGGAAGTCAAAAAGTGTTCGCGGCGTTTAGCCTGGGAAGTTGTTTGATTAAAATGCTAGGGGAGGATAAAAAATGAAAACATTAAAATTGTACGCCAAAGACTTTAAAGAGACCGTTTATTATTGGAAGGAATATATCGGCAAAACCGATGTATCCGACTTTCAAGGCCACATCGAAATTGATGGTGGTCTAGGATACTTAAAATTTGACTCAATTAACGCTTCCGGTCATATTTGGGCCGCCGCTGGATCGGGCATCGAGGCTGGATGGGGCATCAAGGCTGGATGGGGCATCGAGGCTGGAGAGGGCATCAAGGCTGGATGGGGCATCGAGGCTGGATGGGGCATCGAGGCTGGATGGGGCATCGAGGCTGGATCGGGCATCGAGGCTGGATGGGGCATCGAGGCTGGAGAGGGCATCGAGGCTGGATCGGGCATCGAGGCTGGATGGGGCATCGAGGCTGGAGAGGGCATCGAGGCTGGATGGGGCATCGAGGCTGGATGGGGCATCAAGGCTGGATGGGGCATCAAGGCTGGAGAGGGCATCGAGGCTGGAGAGGGCATCGAGGCTGGATGGGGCATCGAGGCTGTATTATCAATTACCTGTAAATTGGTACTATCTTTTTCAACCAAAATATTCGCCGGTATCTGTATTTGGAGAAATATCAATAATGAAGAAAAAACCATAACCTGCGGTAAGTTTGATCCACAAAAAGGAGCCGTTTTGGAATACGGAATATTGAAAGAAACCGGATTGCCGGTGGAGAAGGAAGAAGAGAAAAAAGAAATTAGTTTATCCGGTAAGGAAATTACGGTTACTATCGATGGAGTGGAACATACCGCTGTTATTAAATAATTATAAATTTAAAGGAAGAATATGGAAGAAAAAAAGAAAATGGAAAACAAAAAGTTTTCCGCAATGTTTATGTTAGATATTAAGGCTAATAGTCGGCAAGAGGAAGCAATCGTTTTTTTGATTGATAATCTCCGTCTTTCGGTTATTAAACTATTCCCCACTGCTAAAATCAGTGTGTCGAGAATGGATAGGGAGAATTAATATGATTAAAAATAAAGTAAAACCAAACCTAGTTTTTGATAACCTTGACGGTGATCAAGAAGTAGCTATTTTAAAAGGTAGATTGAAGAAAGCGAACCAAGCCGTAATATACATGATCTCTTCTTTTATCATGTTGTTTGCTGGTATTGACTGGGTGTTGATTATTAATCCGGCATTTAGTTTTGCAGTGATTCACAATGGTCCGGCGAGTAAATACGCTACCCACTTTTACCAGGTGGAGAAGGCGGCCAAAGATAGTGCCAAAGAAGTACTTGATACATGGGTGGCTACTGGTGAGATAAAATAGGGATAGAGCATCGGGCCGGTAAGGAATCGTTTGTCCTACGGCCCTACAGAAGAGCAATAATCGGGGATCAGATGGAATCTAGGCTAAAACCTGCTTTTTTACGCCTAGGACTGTTCAAATCAGTCGGTCCCCACTTGGATAGGTGACTACAGGAATGGCAGTTTGTAGACTGTAAAATATGGCTCACTAGGTGTTGTAACAGCAACTATACCGAGAGCCTTGGTGGTTCGAGTCCACCCCTACCAAAAACAATTATGGAAGAAATGACAATTGAGGAGTACCAAAAAGAGATTAAGAAATCCGGCAATCCTGGTAATAAGTACCATGCTATTAAATCCCGGTGTAATAAAAATCACCTACACGATTCAAAGGCCGAAGCGGAACGGTGTAATGAATTGACGATGGAGTTAGAATCCGGATGTATTAGCAAATTAAAACAACAACCGAAATTCGTAATTTTAAAGAAGTTTGTTGACGCGGAGGGTAACAAAGTGCGCGGAATAGTTTATAAAGCTGATTTTTCCTATACCGTCAACGGTGCTGATATTCGGATCGTGGAGGATGTTAAGGGCTTTTTAACCGGAATCTATAAATTAAAGAAAAAAATGTTTTTAAATAAGATAAAGAAAACCAATATCCGATTTATAGAATCCATTTGACTTTCCGTCAAATATAGTTCATATTTAATTGTGGTCATTTACACAACAACCTTTGAGTACAAGGGGGCAAAACCCGGCGTGAGGCTGACGTTTAACAGATCAAACCAATATTTTGAAACAAAGAACCATGAGATTAAAATATCCAATGATGAATCGTTTAGACATCCGTACCTAATTAAAATATTAAAAGTAATAAGTGATCGAAGCGAATTGAAACGATTATATATAAATATTCCATTTTAACAATTTAAAAAATAAAAATGTCAGACACATTTCACAGAAAGTATCGAGAATTAAATGAAGCCGAAAAAACTTTAATGGAACACATAAAAGTTACGGCAGAAGAGTTGGAAAAATCATTTGCTTTAATTGCCACACCGGAGAGTGGTAGAGAAAAGGCGGTAGCTAATACTAAATTAGAGGAAAGCATAATGTGGGCAGTTAAAGGTTTAACAAAATAAAATGCCAAAAAAGAAACTAAACATTGTTCAACCGGACAAGACACCGGAGATCAAAGAGAGAGAGAAGAAATTAGATTTGGGTAATAAAGAAACCAGACCAAAACTATTAGCTACCAGGATCTTTCAATTGGGTGGAAAGCACAAACTAACCGCAGTGAATATGTTATTGCCGCCCGGAGTGAAGAGATTTTTTGTGGAGAGGATTGACGGCCACCACATTCGATTTTTTGTGGAGATGGATGAGGTAATGAGTTTGGTGGATAGCATTAGTAAGAAAGCTAAAGAGAAGAAGAGTAAAATTGCCGAGGCCACAAAACCTAAAGAGGTTGAGGCCGAAGCATAATCTGATATATTCAATTTAATTATGAGTAAAATAGCGACGGCGAAAAGCCAAACCGCTCCTACTCCGAAGAAAAACTACCATGTAGGTAGGCCGACGAAGTATAAGCGAAAATATTGTTCAGAGATTTTAAAATATTTTGACAAACCTCTTTATGAGATTATCGAAATAAAGAAATGGGATAGCAAAAAATCAATTTCTTATAAAGTAAATGAAATAATCCCTTGTGAATTACCGACATTAGCTGGTTTTTGTTGTGAGATTGGTGTTGATAGTGATACTCTTGGCAATTGGGCGAAGGAATACCCGGAATTTTTCGGTGCCATTAATAGGGCGAAGAAATTTCAGGAGAAAATATTGGTGACAAATACCCTAAGTGGTAAGTACAATGGCTATTTTGCCGGGTTATGTGCCGCCAATTATTTAAATTGGAAACAAAAGAACGAAGTTACTGGTAAAGATGATCAACCACTAACAATCCAAACAATAGATTATTCAAAAATAGAAACAAAGGAATGATAGTAACTTTGCCTTGCAATTTTGAACCTAGAGACTATCAAAAACCGATATTAAAGGCAATGGATAGCGGATGTACCCGCGCAGTGTGCGTGTGGCCTCGTAGAAGTGGCAAGGACAAGGTGTTGATGAACATAATTGCAAAGAAGATGCTAGATAGGGTTGGTACCTATTTTTATATTGCTCCTACCTATAAACAAGGTAAAAAGATTATTTGGAACGGTATGGATGCTAAAGGCTTTAAATTTACTGATCATATCCCAAAAGAAATTAGATTAAGAACTGACAATACAGAAATGTTGATTGAGATTAAAAACCATTCTATTTTTCAGATCATAGGGTCGGATAATATTGATTCTATTGTTGGGTCAAATCCTATTGGTGTGGTTTTTACAGAATATTCTTTACAGAATCCGGCGGTGTGGGCCTACCTAAAACCAATACTTGATGAGAACGGTGGTTTTGCAATATTTAATTATACGGCCAGAGGTAAGAATCATGGATTTACCATGTATCAAATGGCTAAAAAACTTGGATGGTTTAATCAATTATTAACAGTAAATGATACCCACCAATATACGGATGAAAAGTTGGAAGAAATACGCCAGGAGTATGTTGATCTTTACAACGATGATGCCTTATATTATCAGGAGTATTTTAATAGATGGGAAGTACCAATGATGGGGGCTTATTACGGTAAACAGATGAATAAGGTTAGGGATGATGGAAGAATTGGAAAGGTACCTATTATTTCACGATACCCGATTGATACTTTTTGGGACTTGGGTATGGATGATTCAACTACAATTTGGTTTGTACAAAGGACTCAGAGTGAGAAAAGAATAGTTGATTATTACGAAAATTCAGGAGAGGGACTATCTCACTATGCCCAGGTATTGAATGAGAAAGGATATTTATATGGAAAACATTATGGACCACATGATTTGGCAGTGAGAGAACTTGGCACCGGAGTATCGAGGCGGGAAGTGGCAAAGAAATTAGGTATTAATTTTGAAATTGTACCTAATTTACCTATT
>Ga0302292_1000307_pt1 | contig 34765 bp, 38 predicted proteins | sample III_Fen_N2_1_FD_194553 | JGI IMG/M metagenome (GOLD analysis project Ga0302292, IMG submission 194553) | Peat permafrost microbial communities from Stordalen Mire near Abisko, Sweden - III_Fen_N2_1 | ecosystem: Environmental > Terrestrial > Soil > Wetlands > Permafrost | place: Sweden: Abisko...
TTTATTTTGAACATTTGACTTTTAATTCGTTGTTTGTTTTTCCAGCTTTTAGGCCCAATTTGAATATGAATTAGCCTTTCGGATTTCAAAAGGAAAGGTTATTTCAGTTGAAAAATGTGACAACACAAAAACAAAACCTTTAAAAGATGAAAGGCAATTACAACAACTGATTCAAAATACGATTAATTGGGAAAATTTGCCAAAGTATGATTCAATAAAAAGAAGGGTTTATGTTCAGGTTATGTCTGCTGACAGTCTTGGGAGGATTGATAGTGTCAGCATTCTAAAAGGCGTCAATGATTTATATGACAAGGAGGCAATCCGAATTGTAAAAACAATCCCGGAATGGCCCGTTTTTTATAGACATGGGAAAATATTCAATGGACGGATATACCCAATTATATTTGACAGAAGTAATAAAAAATGAGAAAGAACGACCTGCTAACAAATTGCAAATTGCATTGCGGGTGCAGTGGTGTGCGTTATCTCTGCTCCTTTCTTGACCGTCTTCGTCCTGCGGACGCTGACGCTCTTCGAAATCCGCAACGACAACTTGCAAGTGACCGTTCCGAACCCCATCCCCCTGATCCTCCCGATCGGGGTTTCTTTTTTCTACAAACTACTTAGAAGGTTATCTCTCCTATAATTTACCGCGAAGTTATTGATCGCATCCCGGAAAAGTCAAGGCTTTGGGTTTTCCTGAGCTGAACTACAGAAACAACGCCGAAGGCGCTAGTTCAGTTTTTCGCGGCCTCAAAACTGACATTCGGCCGTTGACAAGAATCCGGTCTGCTCAATGTGCTGGTTGGCTCAAAATTAACAGGCGAGCCAGAAGCCAAAATAAGTCCTCCGGGCAGGGGCAAAATCACATGAAATTTTTCGAGGGTATTAAAACGTTGGATGAATTACGCAAGGAGTATCGACGCCTTGCATTCATTTATCATCCGGACAAAGGTGGTGACACCGTTCTGATGCAAATCTTAAATGATCAGTATGAAAGGCTTTCAAAAAAACTGATCAATAGCGATGAAACATTTTCGCAAGGACGAAAAGAGTATGAACAGCAGGTTTCAGAAGAAATGCGACAACGATTGGACCGGATCATGTTTCTGAAGGATATTGTTATCGAACTGATAGGCTCCTGGATATGGATTACCGGTAACACCTTCCCAGTCCGTGAAACATTGAAAAGTGAAGGATATAAATTCTCACATCCGAAGGCTGCCTGGTACTGGCACAAAGGCGAATACTTCAAAAAGTCCGGTAAACTTATGTCAATGGACGATATGCGCGATGCCTGGGGTTCCGAAAAAGTTGAATCCAGATATGCCAATCAGAATAATCTCATTCACTAAAACAAAACACAATGACTTACAAAAACGATCCACGAATGATTACTGCAAAATTTTCTTCCTCCTGTTCAAAATGTGGCTGCCCAATTAAAAAAGGAACAAGTATTTATTATTGGCCGTCAGACCGAAAAGCGTATTGTGAAAAATGTGGTGAAGGTCCATACAGGCAATTTAGATCAGAAGCAGCCGACGAAGATATGATGAATGGAACGGGTCCATGTGCTTACTGAATATTCAAGGGGCTTTTTCGCCCCTTTTTTTGGTCGCTTATAAACAATCAGGCTTTCCGGAGTGGACAGAGAATTCTTGTTACACTCAAATTATCGGGTGAAGGTATTTACGCCATCCGGAAAAGTAAAGGGAGCTTTTCCCCTTCCGGATGGGAAATGAAAAGCTTGCTTTGCACTCGGTCACCTTTTAACTTCCAGCTTCTGACTCCAGACTTATGACTTTGTTAAAACCTGACATTCGCCCATTGACTAGAATCCGCCTGGCTCAATGATGATTACCCGTAATTTAATTTTAACCGGCGAGCCAGAAGCCAAAATAAGATCCAAGGGCATGGACAAAATATCATGGGTAAATCTAATGTTGCAGAAAAAACAGCACCAGTTGCTGAAGTAGTTGAAGTTGTAGAAGTTGCTTCAGTTTTGACCATTGTGAAAGACGAAGTCGAAGCACCACGGAAGCTGACTCTCGATGAAAGGATTCAACGGGTGGAAGATTTGTCATTGCTGATCGACCGTTGGAAAACATTGAACGATTCACGGCGCAAGTTGCAAACCTTCCAGATCGGAGCTGATTCACTCAGTTCTGTGATCAGTTTGCGGGATTCAAATGGAAATGAGTTCAAAACTTCCAACTCAGCAGTGATCACCTCCGTAATCGATGAAATGAAACGGACTCTGGATGTGAAAATAAGAGACGTTGAAGAACTGATTTATGGAAAGGGAATGATTATGCAAAGTGGCATTGTAAGACATGCTTGCAATCAGATTGTTATTCCTTTTACTTTACAGTACCACTTTGCATAAATTCATGATTGTTTTTCTAGACTTTTCAGCCAATCCAATAGATTGTTGTTCTTTTCCCAGGATTTTGTTTTGGTGCCAGCCGGATTAATGTCAACATAGGCTTTTTCAAAAGCTTCCCGTTTCTGTTTGGAATCAGCACGAGCATACACATCTGTAGTCTGAACTGAAACATGGCCTAAAAGATCTCGGATGTAAACCAGATTTACACCGGCCTGCAGAAGATGCATGGCCTTAGAATGACGCAAGGAGTGACAACTAATCTTCTCAGGTATAATTGCCGGATTGATTTTCCTTGCAAGGTCTGCATAAGTCTTTAAGATGTAAGTCACACCTGCCCGGGTAAGTTTTTCTTTTCTGCTATTTGAGAACAATGGATATTGATTGGCTTGGGTCTCCAACAAATGATTTTTCTGCATATATTCTTTCAGGAACACGGTCTGCTCTTGCTGCAATGGCACAATTCTGGCCTTACGTCCCTTGCCAAATAGTTTTATTATGCTTGGGTTGTCAAGTCTGACAGAGGAAGGAGTAAGATCTATTATTTCCTGTACCCTTGCTCCGCTATCATACATTAGTGCAAGCATAGTGAGATTACGGTAACCACCTCTGGTACTTAGATCCGGCTGTTCAAGAAGTAGCTTTATGCCATCAGTTGTCAGGTAGTTGATACTCTTTTTTTCGTGTTTCTTAACTTTTATGGTCAGTATCTTTTGCCACTCATACATCCTTTCGGGATTTTCGTATTGCAAGAAGCTGAAGAACGAATGCAAAGCGGCAAGGCGATAATTCCGTGTGGCATTACTGCAATGCCTGTTCTCCTGAATCCAGTCAAGAAAGTTGATGACAATCTCCCTGGTAATACATTCAAGAGTCAGCTTTTGTACTTCAGTGTTTTTCTGTTCTTTCATGAAAGTTATAAACTGAACGAAAGTATCCTTGTAAGCCAAAATGGTATTTTGACTGCAGTTGCGCTCACCCGCAAGATACTTGGTAAGGAAAGTGCTTAGATATTTTGCAAAATCAGTCGTTTCCATTGTACAAAAGATTATTGTATTTTGGGAAAACATAGGCGCATACACCCTTTTCGTCTTTAAGCAGATCAGGATACATCTCCGCAGTTAGCCTGACGTAATGATCGGTCGAACCTATTGATTTATGACCAAGAAATGTCGAAATCAAAGGCAGTGAGTAGTAAATATCGAGTCCGGATTTAGCCATCTGAGCTAGAGCGTGAACCGCGAACGTATGCCGCAAATCATGAACACGAGGACCCTGATGATCTCCAATAAACGGGATTCCTGATATGGCAAGTGCCTTCCTGAACCAGGTATATACACTGCCTTGACAACAGTTTGTTCCGTTGGGAGACACAAAGAAGTAGCCGTTGATATCCTTAATGCGTGGTATGGGCATCCGATCCCGATAATGCAGATACTGTTTCAGCACTTCTTCTAAGCCGCCAGACATGGGAGCAATACGTTCCTCCCCATTCTTGCTTTTTCTGATAATTAAGCATTGCTGTTTAAAGTCCACATCCTTATTCTTCAAAGCCAAGGCTTCGCTGATCCTAAGACCGGTTGCATACAGCAGACGGATAATGGCTGGAACAATAAAAAGTATGGTGGACATCTTCTTGTCCTGCAATCGCATATTATCGCATGTATGGAAGATGTCTGCGATTTCCCGGTTAGAGTAGATATGGGGTTTAAATCTGTTTCTGGGAGGATTAACAGGGCTTCTCGGGATATAACAGTCATAACCAACCTTGCACATATACTTACAGAATTGTGAAAGGATAATGTATTTTGTGCAAATTGTTGACAATGCATCGTTTATCCTTGTAGCACGCCACTGTTCAACTTGTTGTCTGGTTATTCCAATGGTTGTTATGTTGTTGGTAATGAAAAATTTGTCAAACTCAAGAAAGACCCATTCAGTACGCAAGGACACATAACCGAGCCCTTTCTTCATGACAATAAACTGCTTGAAATGAGGGGCATAGATGCTGCCGTAATTGAACTCATTCATAGAAGGTACCTCCTTCCTGCTCATAAAATGATGGTTCCACAAGCGGAACGTTCAATGCACATTGCCGCAACGATTCCACATCTATTCTAAGATAAGGCATCGTGTTTGTGATACTTTGGTGCCCCAAAGCCTCGGAGATAACAGGTAATGATACCTGGTTTTCCAAAAATCGACTGGCCAGACTGTGGCGCATGGCATGCGGTCCGTGCCTTCTCTCGGTGGTATCAACCCCGGATGAACGCACTATAAGACCAAGAGCACAGGAAATGGAACCATTTGTCATGGCATTGAATGGAGCACTGGAATAAAGGAAAATATATGGTGACGCTGATTTTTTGCGGCCATATTTGAGATAATCGATAATTGCTTCCCCTACATCTGCAAGCAATGGAAGGTCAATCACTTTGCCAGTTTTAAATTGGGATAGTTTAATTGTGCTATTTTCCCAGTCGATGTTGCGGAAAGTCAGGTGAGCAATATCTGATGCTCTTAGCCCCAGCCGTGAGGCCAACAGAGTCATGGCATAGTTTCTTTTACCGGTAGCATAGTCTCTGTTTATGGATGACTCTATTTGGAATACCTCCTTTGCGGTATAAACCGAAGGTAATTTTGCTCTGATGGCCAACTTGTAAGGTTGGATAACTGTGGTTAAATCAAGCTTTATGATGCGTTCCTCAAATAGAAATCTAAAAAATAATCTGATGGCAGATACAACGCCTATCTGATTTTTCTGAGTAGAAACAAAAGACGAAACATGGACTTCTCTAATTTCTTCAATATTAGATATTTGATTATTTTTCAGATAGAAAAGAAATCTGGAAAGAAATAGTCGGTGAGCTGAAATTGTTATTTTACTGCGACGTAAGCACTCCAAATGCAAAAGGTATCTATTCATTAAACAACCTATCTCTCCAGATAATTCTCGAGTAATTGGCTTGCGGTAGGCTCTGCGGATTGTTCCTTTTTCTTGGAACTCATTCAATACTTTTATACTTCTGATAATCTCCCGTTCAATAGGTGAAATGCTATCGCCTATATTATAGCGAATATAATCTTCTCCAACCGAAGGACCATAATACAAAAATGATTTTTGAAACATAAATGGAATCAGCTTATTTTTCCACAGAAACCTGTAACGTTCAATTCGATTGGGAGAATAGCATTCTTGCTCAAAAAAATGAACGCAACCATCCATCAGTTCTTGTACTGTTTGTAATTGTTTCATATTGTTGCTTTTTATGTTGGCACCATTGCCGGAATAAAAAAAAGCAAAATATTTATGCAAAGTGTTTATGCAAAGCAAACAAGTGTTTAGTGGTTATATAAGAAGGTTTCTGCTGGTTTCTTTGCATAATCTTTTACTCCGCATAAATTTGTTTATGGAAAGCTTTCCATAAACTGATAAATCTTTAACCAAAGGGGGTGCTAACGCACCCCTTTTTTGTTCGCTAACTCAGACCCCTGAATTCTGTTGCTCCCCTAAAAGCCTTTCGGCATTTGGTTTCTGCTGGGATAGCCATCAACCTGGCAGTCTGTTTCCTGCTTTTTGGTTTTTTGTTTTGGGTATCATCCTAGGAATGGTTGCTGCTTTAATCTGAATAACGTTTGGTTGCCGATCATCTTCTTTCGTTAGCACAGCCTCAATCCGGAATTGTCCATAACCCGAACCACGCATCACAGAACACTTCACCGGTAACAATACTACCCCAATCTCCCGGTTTACCTGATTAACCTTTTGTCCGGAGCAAATTTTCTACGGTGGTCAGAATATTGAACCGTTAGTCAAAATTATATACAAAGATTTATTCTTAGATGGAAGGAAACCCGTCAAGGGATTTTCCCGGCATATCCTCCCCCGAGTGCTCGGGGTCCGGTATTCCAGTTCCTCCCTTGCCACCCTTCATCAGAATAGTTAATCATGTATAAATTTTTTTATAACTTAAAATTCAACATTATGACAACTTTTGAAAAACATTACATCGGAAAAGGAACACAGGTAGAAAACCTTGACATCGTGAGAATTGTATTACCGCTAGAAGGCCTTGAAGCTGCAGTGTTCGAAAAGAACGGAATAAAGTACCTCTCATTTGAGGTGGCTAAACTGAAACAAGAAGACAAATTCGGTCGCACTCACACGTGTTATTATCAGACTAAAGTTTCATCAACCTTCCCAACTCAGGATGAAGAACCCGAAAAACAAAAGAAAGCCGGCAAAAAGAAGTCTAAAAAACAGACCGCTGGAACGGATGATGACCTTCCCTTCTAGCAGAAAACAAAGAGAAGCCGAAAGGCTTTTTTTTGTCGCATTTTACCCCGACGCTAATAACTCAACAAAATTAGTGGTATGATGGCTTATCTCGTTGAAAATCTTCTTAAATGAATTTTGGTAACATATTCATAGTTTGAGAAATGTACCATATATTTGGTGATATTTTCTAGTTGAACTAATTTGCATGTCGAATATGGAAAATCTGAATGCTTTGTTTATTAATGAGAAAATACCGCAAAAGGAAAGATTAATAAAATTGAATCAGATTGCAATTCAGCAAATGGTTGTTTTGAATGATGCAGGAAAGCGGAGTCTTTTGAAATAATCCAAGTGAGATCATATTAAGTGAATCCATTCGATATTTTCTATATACACCAATTATAAAATTAATGCATAGACTAATTTGTATATGAACAGTCTCTTAAAAAAAGAAATTGCCAGTTTTTTTGGATCGCTCACAGGTTATGTGGTGGTGTTTGTTTTTCTGTTGGCAACCAGTTTATTCCTGTGGGTTTTTCCGGGCGAATACAATATTCCCGAAAGTGGATATGCTTCACTCGACGGCTTGTTTTCGATTGCTCCCTGGGTTTATCTTTTCCTGATCCCGGCAATCACAATGCGTCTTTTTGCTGAAGAAAAACGGCTCGGAACCATGGAAGTTTTGCTCACACGACCTATTTCTGTTTTTCAGATTGTTTTGGCAAAGTTTTTTGCCGGACTTTTGCTGGTTTCTATTTCGCTGCTTCCAACACTTATTTATTTCTATTCGGTATTTATTTTGGGCAATCCAATTGGTTGTATCGATACGGGCGGTACATGGGGCGCTTATCTGGGACTGTTTTTTCTGGCTGCCATTTATGTAGCCATCGGCTTGCTGGCTTCGGCACTCACCGACAATCAGATATTCGCCTTTATCCTCGCCTTGTTCCTTTCGTTTTTGGCATACCTTGGGTTTGATCTGGTTGGCGCCATGCAATTGCCTTCAGCCATTCAGCAAACTATCATTAGTTTTGGGATTAACGAACACTATAATTCCATCAGCAGGGGAGTCGTTGATTCGCGCGATCTGACTTATTTCCTCATTTCTATTTTCTTTTTCCTTTTCCTGACGAGCCGGATTATACATTTCCATAAAGTCAATCTCCGGAAAGAAATCAAATCGGGAGCGTTGGTTTTGGTCGGTGTTTTGTTTCTGAGTATTCTTTCAGGACAACTATTTTTTCGTTTGGATTTGACTGCCGAAAAGCGATACTCCATTACCGATGTTTCCAAAAAGCTCGTCAAGAATCTTGAAACGCCTGTAAATATTACCCTTTATCTGGATGGCGAATTGCCGGCAGGTTTTCGGAAATTGCAAAAATCGATTCAGGAAAAAATAGCCGATTATAATGCGTTCTCGTCGCAATTAATCAATCTGATTGTGATTGACCCTTACGAGATTTCGGATGTCAAACGCCGCGATCAGCTTTTTGCGGAGCTTGCCGAAAAAGGACTTCAGCCAACTGATATTCATCTAACCACCGATCAGGGAACAATAACCCGGCGCATTGTACCGGGAGCAATTATCGAGTATGACAATAAGCAGTTGGGCGTTAATTTGCTGAAAAACAATCAGAATATACATTGGGAAATCAATCTGAATAATTCCATCGAAAGTCTGGAGTATGAGTTTTCATCTGCTTTTTCGGAACTGATGAATACGGAAAAACAATCGGTTGCTTTTTTGACCGGGCAAGGAGAGCTGAACGAAAATGAGGTTCGCGACATTACATCCAGCTTGTCCGAAAAATATAATGTTTTTAACGTGACTGCAGCAGAACTTGCCTCGAACGGGGCGCGGATAAAAACACTGATTGTTGCCAATCCATCTCAAAAATTTACTGAAAGCGACAAATTCCAGATCGATCAGTATGCCATGAATGGCGGACGAATCCTGTGGCTGATTGACCCGGTTTCGGTGAGCCTGGATAGTTTGACTACATTTTACATGACGTTGGCTTTTCCGCGTAACCTGAATCTGGATGATCAGTTGTTTCGCTATGGCGTTCGCCTGAATTCGAACCTGGTTCAGGATATTGATTGTGTATTGATTCCTTTAACTACCGGTTCTTCGTCCAAATTTACTCCTGCACCCTGGTATTATTCGCCACTGCTCATTCCTTCCGAAAATCATGTGATCAGTAAAAGTTTGGACCGAATAAAAGGCGAATTTGTCAGCTCGATTGACACCGTTGGTAAAGGTGACCAGTTGCGCAAAACGGTTATTCTGGCGACATCACCTTATTCGCTGGTTTCCGAAACTCCGGTTGAAGTTAGTTTGGCCAGCGCAAACAACCCGGTTGACCGAAAGCTTTTCAGGCAACCATCGCAAACTATTGGTGTTTTGTTGGAAGGTACTTTTACTTCGGTATATAAAAACCGGCTGGTCGATTCGTTTGGCGTAAAATCTTCAGGAGTGAAAACCGAAAGCCAGCCGAACAAAATGATTGTTTTTGCCGATGGAAACCTGATTGCCAACCAGTATCGGATCTCAGGAGGAGTACCTGAATACATGCCCCTTGGTTACGACCGATATATGAAGCAGACTTTCGGTAATAAGTCGTTGTTGCTCAATGCTGTGAATTATTTATGCGATGATGAGGGTTTGATGGAATTGCGAGCACGGGTGTTTAAAATCAGGTTGCTCGACAAAGTCAGGCTCAAGGAAGGAAAACTGATGTGGCAATTGCTGAACGTGTTGTTTCCGATTTTGCTTATTTCGGCATTTGGAGCTGTGTATGTGTATGTTCGCCGTCGTAAATATAGATGCTGATTACTTTTGGATAAAATATTTACCGATCGATAGGTTAAAAATGGCAAAGTTTGTATATTCGTGAGCTTACCTCTGATTGTTCAGTAACGTGATAATTAGTCATCCCTTAAAAATGAGCGAAGGCGTTGATTATTAACACAATTTTGTTGATTTCGCACTGGATTGTTATGGTATTATTTGCAGGATTTTTCGCAATTTAGTAAAAAACCTTGTGGAAATATGATCGGCAAAAACAAGCAATCTGGACAAATGAATTTTTTGTTTCAAACCTTGAAAGAACAACTTAATCCCAGGCATCCACTTTATCAGTTGACTGGTAAAATTGACTGGAAGTCAGTAGAAGTTGATTTTCAGGATTATTACATTGATTTTGGTCGTCCGGCCAAACCGGTTCGGTTTATGGTTTCACTCTTGATTTTAAAGCAGTTGCACAACCTGAGCGATGAGTCGGTAGTTGACCGGTGGGTAGAAAACCCGTGCTTCCAGTATTTTAGCGGAGAAACCCATTTTCAATGGTCGATGCCCTGTGATCCGAGTGATCTGGTTCATTTTCGCCACCGAGTTGGCAAAGAAGGCATTGAAAAGATTTTCCGTTTATCGGTCGGGCTGCAAGGGAAGGATGCACTGCAGAAATGTGTTTCGATAGACACCACTGTTCAGGAAAAGAATATCACGTTTCCAACCGATATGAAACTGGCCGTTCGCATTATTACCAAGTGCCGGAAGCTGGCAGAAAAACAGGGCATTCCATTGAGGTAAAGGTGCCTAGTTGACACGAAATTAGTCTATTGAATTCTGCCCGGCTGTCTACCTCCTCGGCTAAATCCAACCCTTAATATTTTGTAATAATTACTGACAAAATATACCCAAAAGTCGAAAGCCTTTTTTTATGATACAACCATTGCCATAGCCTATCGAAGGCAACTCCTATTGAGAGCGATTGACCACTTCCACTTCATCCAACTGCACCGCTCATAACCCATTGCTAATTCTCAATTGCTTTCCATCTGTAGTCTCCAAGCCCCTTTGCTGGCTAATTGTGTAAACTTCCACCACTTGTTTTGTAGCAAAATCTTACGCTAAGAAACAGTCATAATTCGGAACTGTGGGTTTTACCTAAACAAGGATTTTCCCGGCATATACTCCTTCTCTACTATCAGTCCGTTATTCCAGTTCCTCTTTGTTTACCCCGGATTTTGACCGTAGAGACTGCGCAAATTTTTAACAAAACTATCGTATGAAAACTTACTCGTTAAAATCAGCCGCAAAGAATCAGGACACTAACACCGTATGGGACGCTTTCGTAGATTATCTGGAAACAGTTTATTTCGAGGGCGCAGTAGAAAATCTCGATCAGGAATTGGTCAACTTCGAATATGAAGCTTACAAAAGTTGTTACGGGAATTAACCGTAACAACTTAAAAAAGAGAAAGAGGCGAAAAGCCTCATTTTGTATATCCAAACGGCACCAATCTATAATTCATGTTGAATTCTGGTGGTAATTATAAAAATTGGCAGTATATTTGTGAACCGTTTTGGTACACAATTTAAATTAAACATCATGTTAGTAATTAGTAGCAGGGAGTTCCGCGAAAAACAAAAAATGTATCTTGATCTTGTTGATCAGAACGAACAAGTGATTGTACAACGTGGAAAAAGCAAAGCATATACTTTGACACCCATTTCTAATGCCGACCGTTTCTTTGCCGATCCCGAAGTGAAAGCCAGAATCATGCATTCACTGGAACAAGCGAAACAGGGAAATCTGACCACTTTGCCGAAAGAGGATATTAGCAGTTTCCTTGGAGTATGAGTTACACGCTAAAACTCACTGCAGATGCTTTGGAAGATATTGAATATCTAAAAAAAGCCGGAGATAAATCCACTTTAAAGAAGCTTGAAGTTCTGTTGGAAGAACTGACAGAACATCCGCGAACAGGTACTGGTCAACCTGAAGAACTGAAATACAATCTTTCGGAATGCTAGTCTGAGCCACGACTCGCAGGTGAGGTGGAAAAAATATAAAAATTATTATTTTTAACGATGCTAAAACGACAATATCTTTCGGTTTGTAAAATTGAAAAGAATTCGGGGGCAAGAATTCGTCATCCGGGCAAAATCTTAATGGTCAAAAAACATCAGTATTGTATTGTCGATGGTTATACCATTACCGGCGATGCCCCGAAAGAATTTATTCGTGTTTACGAATATGGTGCAGCTCGAAAGTCAACTCCAAAAAAATGGCCGCTGTTTATTGCAAAAACAGGACATAAATGGTATCCAACCGAATCTATCACTGAATACCTGTTAAACATCCTTGGTGTTGAATTTGGTTTAGAAATGGCCGAATCTAAGATTGCATGGATCGGTGGACAGCTAAGGTTTTTAAGTCGATACTTTTTAACCTCGCAAAAACAGGAGTTAATACACGGAGCAGATATTTTTGCCGGGTTTGTTAATGACCGTGAATTTGTTGAAGAGGTTGAAGAACAGCAGTTAGCGCGTGATTTATTTACTTTGCAGTTCACAAAAGAAGCGCTCGAATTTACGTTCCCCTATCATTGGGAAGTAATTCTTAACCAATTTGTTAGAATGCTTCTTTTTGATGCTTTGGTTGGCAACAACGATCGCCATTTCTATAACTGGGGCGTTGTTCGTCATATCGAATCAAAACATGAACCGTATTTTTCTCCTGTTTATGATACTGCAAGAGGTTTATTTTGGAATGAATCTGAAAAAAAAGTATTAGCTTTATGGAAAGATAAAAACCGGTTGCAAATATATCTGTCAAATTATTGTAAAAATTCACGTCCAAAGATTGGCTGGGAGGGTGCAACGAATATAAATCACTTTAAGTTAGTGTCAAAAATCTATAAATATGAATTTGGAATTTCCAAATCCGAAATAAATAATCTATTTTCGCGCTCCCGTTTTGAGAAGATGATTGATAGTATTGAGTTTAATCTTTCAGACATTTTGGGCATTGAAAGAACAAAACTCATTTTGGAGTGTTTAAATTTTAGGTATAACGAAATATCTAAGTTGATAGGAGGTTAGGGAAATGTTAAAGAAAATAGCAAAAGCATTGTGGCACACCGAAGGTATGGAAAACCGGGTGACTCCTGATGACATGCAAGTACAGTTTGTTTTATCATACAGCAAATTAGTAATAGGTAACTTGTTTGTGAATCAGGGGAAATGGACTTTTGAATATTCTGAAGATTTTAAAAAACAAGGAGAAATTTTACCACTTTCAAATTTCCCCAATAAAGAATTAGTATATTCATCGGAAGAATTATGGCCGTTTTTTGCCAGTAGGATTCCAAGTGTTGCTCAGTTAGAACGAAAAGCGAAAATCACTTTAAGTGAATTGTCAGATCGTAATGAGGTCAATCTATTGAGGAAATATGGACATCGTACCATAACGAACCCATATATATTGCAAGCCGCGGTTTAATTAAATCAATCAATAATAAAAAGATATTTAAAGGAGAGTCGTTAAGTCTCTCCTTTTTTATTTATCAAAATCAAGCAACTCTTCTTTAATTCTTCCTTTAGAACAAATATCGATGAGTTGCCCAAACCGATAATCCTGGAAGGTACTACTCTCACTCAATTTTGCCCCGAATTTATTTATGCATCCCGGAAAAGTCCAGGGAGCTTTTCTCCTTCCGATATGGAAATGAAAAGCTTGCTTCGCGCTCGGTCACTTTTAACTTCTGACTTCGGTCTTCCATCTCCTGTCTTCGTTAAACCTGACATTCGCCCTTGACAAGAATCCGGCCTGCTCAATTTGTAATTGGCTCAAAATTAATTGGAGAGCCAGCCTACAAAAATCCACAGGGCAGTGGTACAAACAATGCAAACAAATTTATTTACTCCGCGTGATCAGTTTAATTCAACCTTGTGTGAAATCGAAATCAGTTACAAACCAAAGTACAAAGCATCCGAATTGCCAAAGGTGGTAACATCAGCCGATGCATATGGTTGCTTAAAGGATGTTTTCCCCAGCCTGGATTATCGGGAATATTTCTACATCCTTTGTCTGAACCGCAATAACAAAGTACTGGGTTACTGCCAGATTTCAGCCGGAGGATTATGTGGCACGATTGCAGACGTTAGAATGATTATGCAGACTGCACTTAAAAGCTCCTCGACCTCAATAATTCTTGCGCACAACCACCCATCAGGAAACCTGACACCCAGTGAAGCCGACAAAGATTTGACGAAAAAGATCAAGGAAGGTGGTAAAGTTCTTGACATTGCAGTATTAGATCATCTGATCTTGACTTCAGAATCTTACTTCTCCCTTGCCGATGAAGGATTGATGTAAGATAGAAAACCAGTTGTCCGAATGGATCGGGCAACTGGTTTTTTTGTCCTTTCGCCTCTAATCCCCATCACATAGATTTGTTTAAAACAAATCCATGACACCAATGAAAATCGAATACATCCGGCGAAACCTGGTACTTAAACAGTACGAGGCGAAGGAAACACCGGAAGGAAAACAAACCGTCTTTTCCATCAAGTTTGTCAAAAAGGACGGTGAACTTATTTTTGTACCCATGGCAGTAGCAGCAGGATTGAAAATGAACATGAAGGAAAACCGTATGCGAGGCATCCTTCCTGTGGATTCAACCGGAACAGCAAGCGGCCATGTCACCCCGGTACATATTGATGGTATTATCATGTGGAATGGTTCTAAAGTCAGAATGTAATGGCAGATATCCTATTCAATAAACAGGGCGTTCCCTTGCTTGCTTCCGGAAGAAGTTACCTGGGCGCTACAACCGGTGTTCCGGCTGACAGACCAAAATCAACCGCTTCGCCAAAACCTGCTAAATCCGATCTGGATAAAACTACTGTCGGCAACTACGAAATTGCCAGTTGGGGACCAAACAACGATTGGCCAAAGAAAGCGGATGACATCATCAGTAAGGTTGGAACGCTCAATACGGGCTTACGTTTTACCCGGAATTTCACCCTGGGTCAGGGCATTTTCCCCTGCACCATTACCGGCTACGATAACTCCGGAAATGAAATCATGACTGCTCCCAAAGATCAATCATTGGCCATCTTTGCCAATAGCCGGATGGTGCGCCGTTTCATGGAAAAGGCAATCCGCGATTACCTGAAACTGGGTATCGGCTTTGTCCAGTTCCTGTTCAATGAAGATGGAAGCCAGATTGTTGGGGTAAACACCATCAATTCAAAATACTGTAGACTGACCGTTGCCAATAAAGATGGGATCATTGAAAAATGTATTGTTTCCGGAAGGTGGCCCGATAATCCCGGAGAAGGCGAATACACCGTTTATGATGTTCTGGATGAATATGATCCTTTCGCCGACCTTCAGCGCCGTCGTTGGGCCAATCAAACCAAAGGGAAATCGCTTGTCATGTGCATCCGTGATTCATGGAGCAACAACGAGTATTACTCTTCTCCACTTTGGTACGCTTCCTATCTGGCCGGATGGATCGATATTGCAGGCATGGTACCGGCATTTCTAAAAAAAGCCTATACCAATCAGATTACCTGGAAATGGCACATCCAGATTCCGTATGCTTTTTGGGATCGTCAGTTCCCTGCCAATCAGTTTGCAACCATTGATCTCCGGAAAGCAGCCATCGAACAATACATGGACGATGTGGAAAATAACCTCTGCGGAGTAGATAATGCCGATAAGCCAATCTTTACGTTTTTCGAGATTAATCCGATGAACGGCAAGGCAGAAGAAAAGTGGGTGATCGAACCATTGAACAACAAGCTCAACAACGAACAGAACCTGGTGACTTCCGCTGCAGCGAATTCTGAGATCATGTTTGCCATCATGGTAAATCCCAATGTCATGGGTGCCGGGATGCCCGGAGGTGCTTATGCCGGAAATTCAGGAGGAAGTAACATCCGTGAAGCCTATCTGATCAACGTGGCAAATGCCTGGCTCGACCGCCAGACCATCCTTGATCCGATTGAAGTCTATCATCGCTACAATGGTGGCGACGAAAATATTGAATGGCGTTTCAGAAACACCGTTCTAACTACCCTTGATACTGGTGCCGGAACAACAAAAACCCTATCGTAATGCTCTTTAAAACCATCGACGAAATCAAACAATTTCTGGCAGTTGGAGCCGGAACCGATTTCATGAGGTTAAAACCTCATATTCTAAACGCAGAAGCCGCATACATCCGGCCACTGCTTGGTCCGGACCTGTTCGCTTGTCTGGCTGCGTATTACGCCAGTCCGGATTCAGTAAACGATGAAGCGAAACGCAACCTTTGCGCTGAACTGCTTGCATTGGTGCAACGCGGGGAAATCCACCTGACGTATTGGTCCGGGTTTCAGGTACTGAACGCCACCATTTCCGACGGAGGATTTAAACGTACCGAAAACGAAAAGGTAAAAAGCCTGTTCAAATATCAGGAGGATGAACTCAAGCAGTACTTCAAAACAACAGGGTTCAATGCACTGGATGAAGTGCTCGAATTTCTTGAACTTCATAAAGCAGACTTTTCCCCTGAAATGGGCTCAGCAGATTGGTTAATCCATAAAGGTTTGTTTATCCGTGATACCAAAACCTTTAACTCCATTGTTTTCATCAACGGCAGTCGCCTGACTTTCCTTCGTCTCAAACCCATGCTTCAACTAGTCGAAGACCTTTACATCCGGCCAATTCTGGGCGAATTAACTTATCAGGAAATCAAGTCCGGATTAATTGCAGAAACCATTCCGGAGAAAGTGCAAAAGATTTTAACATACATCCAGAAGCCGCTCGCATACCTTGCAGCTTCCATGCTGATGGAGGAAACGGCAGCCGATCTGACCGAAAGCGGTTTATATTTCGAATCCAGGGAAGCCACCAATAACCTGATCGCAAACCGGCTACCAGCCAATAGCGAACGAATCAATCTGTTGGTCAAAAAATACAAAGCCCTGGGCGATAACTTTCTGGAAAACCTTAAATCCTACCTGCTACTCAATCAAGCTGATTGGCCGAATGTTTTAGCACCGGTTGGCTCTGTACTTCGCCGGAATAATACCGACAAAAAATCATTCTGGGCATGATCACAATTGAAGTAAAATACAGAAATGTTCGTTGGCTGCCATTCTCCGGAAAGCTGGAAAGTAAGGTGCCTCAGAATTGGGGAGAACTGAATCAAAATCAATTGATCGCTGTGGCTTGCCTTTTCAATTCAGGCAGCACTGATATGGCTTTCCTGCAATCCATGTCGGGGCTGAAGAAGAAAATCCTGTATAAATTATCGGATTTCGAAAGGCACAAACTCATGGAAATAGTTGAATTTGTTGGAGAAATAAAACCTTATCCTGAATTTATAATCAAGAAATTACCGGTTCGGTCCCTGAGCGCGAAGCAGTTGAAGGGAACAATCCTCTGTGCTCCACAACCAAAGCTTAAAGGAGTCACCTTTGGTCAGTTTATCTTTGCCGATACTTACTTTGCCAATTACCAGGAGTCGAAGAAAGAAACTGATCTGAATAAATTCATCGCTTCTCTATATTTAGGGAGGAATGAAAAATTTGAAGAACGCTTAATTCAGGAACAATTTGAATCTATTGGAAAATTGGATCTGAACATCCGTCAGGCAATTGTCCTGAACTTCCAATTGATACACGAATGGCTCGCTTTGGCCTATCCGTTGATCTTTCAGAAGCGGGAAGAACTTTTAAATCAAACGGCCCGTCATCCCGAACTTGTTTCGGGATCTCACCATGACCCCAATCAATGGATCAAAGTCTTTCAAAACTTTGTTGGTGATGATATCCTACACGACGATGTTTGGGCCAGCAAACCGGTTAATACCATCTTTGCCTACATGACCCGGAAATACAAGGAAAATGCAAGAAAAAAATAGTAAGGTCATGACATGTCCTGACCAAGACCCATAACTCGCAACACTCTATGTCAGCAAAATTTTCTCAACTGGTTTCCTATTTCGAAAACCTGGCACGGTTGCACAAGGATATCGGTCATACCGACAGCGAAAAACATTTCTTCCGGATGGAAGTCGATGAAGTGTTGGGTGGCATCAACCGGACAGATGTCAAATATCCTTTCCTTATTTTGGAAGGCTACAGCTATGATTTTGCCGATAGCAAGAGCGACAACTTGCTCAAAAATCGCCGTGGCGCCTTTATCCTGATGGACCATGTGTCGGATACATCCGACTATGAAACCATTCAGCATATTTGGGAAAACATGGAAGAAATTGGCGATGAACTGTTGGTTAAGATGAAAGCCGACAAACGCAATCCGTTGGCACCAGCAGTCCGTGATTTTGACTTTTCGAGTGTCGAAGCCATGCTGATTGCCAACGAACTCGATGGCAATTATGGCATTCGTTACACCTACACCCTGACTTCACCGCGCACCAACGAGGTAAATCCTGAAAAGTGGAATACACTAAATGTTTAAAAAATGGGATACGATCCAAATCATGAAAACGACGGAATCAACCGCCTGAGCGGAAAACGGTCTGGCCGCGACAGTATATACTCCTCTGGAATATTATCAGCTCAACCTGATTCACAACTGATCTGGCAACAAAACGACCTGGTTCTGAGATGGACACCCAAAGTCCGCACAGCTTTGCGAAGCAGTGCTCGCTGGTTTTCTGATGGGAAATTTGAATCAATGGTTATAAGGGATGGTGGAAAACAAGTCGAAAAAAAACTGGCAGCCAGTATCAGCAGCAAAGTGGGTAAAGAATTTGGTCTGGCAAACTACGTTGGATTCTCCTTTGAACGACATGGTGTTTTCGTACATAAAGGAGTTGGCCGTGGCTATCAGTCCAATGGAAAAGGTTTTGTCATCCGGACAGCGAAAAATCCTCCAAAAAATCATGAACGAATTGCTGTCGAATGGTTCAACCCTGTTTTGGAGAAGTATCTTCCCGAACTAGCAGATCAGATTGCCGAAATCAACGCCGATGCAGCGGTGAATGCTACTAGAATGAAGATTTTATAGGTGGCTTTTTTAGAATGAATTGTTCCATTATTTTTTCTTTCAAAATTTTTAGCTAAATCATAATAATTCAACTTGTATATTTTCTTTATCATAGGAATAACTTACCTTTAAAAAAATATAAATATATATTGCCAAATGGTAAGAATAGTCATAAGAAATAGCGTGCTACCCTTACTTTTAGTAAGGGTATGTATAAGTTGTATACAAGCTTAGAAAAAGACCTTAATGTCAAAATAGAATGATTCACAGATGAAAATCCAAGACTTATTGATTACAATTTTTAAAGAAAAAAATCATCATGATTTTTGATTAATAAATCACTAAAAATTGAAATCATGAAAAGTAGAAATTTGTTTTTTTTAATTAATGGGCCGATTTGGATAGCAATTGTATTGTATACTTTTTCAATTGGCTTTTATCGGTATTATAATAGAAACCTTGACCCCTTGACCCCTTTGGCTATTAAGTTCGGCATAACAAATTCTTTCGTAATTATTAGTTGGCTATTAGCAAATTTTTACCTCTTTTATTCATATCTAGTACCTCAATATTTTTTTAATAATAGGAAGCCACATTTTTGGATTTTGACAATATTCCATGTTCTTATTTTGGGCCCAACATTAATTTCCTTTATACAATACATAGCCGGATTATTTTTAGGTATTGCAGTGATATTTCCTTTCAATTTCGAAATGATTAATCTTAGAGAATTTCTCTTACATTGGCTTTATTGGCTAGTTCTTACTTTTATATGTGGGTTTTTAGGATTTATATTCAAACTTGCCTTTATTTCATTTAAAAATGAACAATTAAAAAAAGAATTACAAATCAGAAATCATTTGAATGAAATCAGGGTGATGAAAGCAAAACTAAATCCACATTTTCTTTTCAACACGATAAACAATATCGATACCTTAATACAATCAAGACCAACAATTGCTTCAGCAGCATTATCTAAATTGTCTGATATACTCAGATATATGGTTTATGAAACGGAAAATGAACTAATTTCGATTTATACCGAAATTGAAAATCTTGAGAAATATATTGACTTAGAAAAATTGAGGCTAATAAACCCAGGTTCTGTTTCATTTGCAAGTACAATAAAACGTGATTTTGCTGTACCTCCATTAATTTTTTTTCCATTTGTTGAGAATAGTTTTAAGCATAGTAATTTAAATGCTGCAAATCAAAAGCTGCAAATATCTATAAGGGAAGATAATAACTCACTTATTTTTGAATGCCTTAATACTATTAATGAAAAAACGCAGGACTCGAATTTCAAAGGAGTAGGTATGGAACTAGCAAAGAAGAGATTAGATTTACTTTATCCAAATCGCCACAAACTATCAATAAAAAAAGAAAATAATGAATTTCATGTATCGCTTAAAATCGATTTAAATTTATGATTAACTGCATTATAATAGATGATGAGCCGTTGGCAATAGAAAAATTGGAGAATTACATTTCAAAATTGCCTGAACTGACTCTATTAAAAACATTTAACTCTGGGATTTCAGCAATTAGTTTTTTTAAAACGAATTCTGTTGACCTTCTTTTCTTAGATATTGAAATGAAAGAATTGACAGGTATTCAGTTACTTGAATCTGTCAGTATAAATTCTAAAGTTGTTATCACATCAGCATATAAAGAATATGCAATCAAAGGATTTGAATTAAAAGTAAGTGATTATTTATTAAAGCCCATAACTTTTGAAAGATTCGTAAAAGCATACGATAAAGTTGTTGAAGAATTAAATCAAATAAATGGAACCCCTAATCACAAAAGAATTTTCGTTAAAACAGAATATCGGCTTGAAGGTATTGAAACATCTAATATACTTTATATTGAGGGAATGGGTGATTACCGTAGAATTGTAACAACCCAGAATAAAATTATGACCTTACAGTCGTTCGCTGAGTTGGCTAACCTATTGCCCATGAAATTATTTTGTCGTGTGCATAAATCATTCATTGTAGCGGTTGATAAAGTCGAAAAAATTGAAAGAAATAGGATAACCATTAAAGAAAAATTGATTCCAATAAGTGAATTATATAGTAATATTTTTTTTGATAAAATTAATAAATGAATAAAAGCCAGTGTACAACAAAGTGTAGCGGGCAATAAGGGTTCCGTGGTATTCGAGCATTCTGCCACGCTTAAATTTTGGCGTAGCTTGACAGTGACAAAGCCCGCAAACCCATACTGCCGCTACACTCAAACGTTATGCGCAAAAATGACATAGACACACAGCATAAAATTAACAGAATGACTAAAAGACTAATTTTTGTATTTTTTGCACTAATAATGCTCAGTGCTTGTTCAAAGCCCAAAGACAATAAAGCTTATCTGAGAACTGTTTTAAATAATCTGGTGAAAGTGGAGTCGGCAACTTATCTTTCAACAAGAGAAGGATGGGCTCCTGGAGATACGGCTGCTTCAACTCATATGGATCATTACCGTAAAGAGTATAATAATCCACTTGACACTACAATTGGTGCAAGTTTTGTCAGCCTGTTACAGTCAGATACTACTCAAATGGCTTTTTGCTATGACGGGAAAATTAATGCAGTAGTTTTCGAAGAGGAAAAATTCACTGGAATTGACAGTTTTAAAGTTCGGAAACTACCATACAGACCCATTGCTCCACCATTTTTTAACTATACTAAAAGCATCATCAAATATGCGTTGGAAACCAGAGACAGCATTTCAATAAAGTTGGAGGAGCTTGAAAAATCGTTTCATTTTAGTCTTACCATTTTTGAAGACAAACAAGTGGAGTTCCTTGGTAAAGCTTTCTATATGGAAGACAATGACAATCCTCTAATTTATGGAGATCCAACGTCAAAATACGAAATCTGGATAGATAAAAAAACAGATATGCCATTTAAAGTCCGCAGGGAAATGTCTCACGATACTACTATTGAAACAGTAAGAAATGTTGAACTTAATAAAACAAACATCAAGGATTTCAAGGCCGTTAATTATTTTCCTAAGAATTACCCGTTAATCAACCCGGGAGAACGTAACCCAAACCAAAAAGAAAGTAATCTTTTAGGCAAAAAAGCGCCCGTTTGGACATTAACTGACACGAACGATAAAAAACTGTCGTTAATTGATTTGCAAAGCAAAGTAGTGATGATTCAATTTACCAGTGTAAGCTGCGGACCGTGCCGTGTCTCTATCCCATTTTTAAACGGGCTGACCTCGACCTACAAAAAGAAAGATTTTGATTTTGTTGCTATTGAATGTACCGCCAACAGCATGAATGCGGAGAAATTTTATCTGACAAAATGTGGAATTAATTATAAATTCCTGAAGTCGACTAAATCTGTCTTGGAGGAATATAAAATAAAATCATTTCCCGTATTTTTCATTTTAGACAAAGATTTAATTATCAGAAAAGTAATAAATGGATATGGTAAAGGGACAACGGACACAGAAATTAAAGACAATATAGATAAAATGATAAACTAATTTCTGCGCATAACAGCAATCTACACGCCAAATCGGGGGTTTCGCTGCTTCGTTGGCAGAAAATTGAAATTTTGAAATGCAATTCTTCGTTGGAAGTTCATCGGGAAATCTCCCGCCTTGTTTGTACTTAAAATAGTGGTAACAACCTGCTTTATCATTGTCCTTTCACCACGCATTTCCATACTTTAGCTTTGATTCATATCTTCAAAAAATGAATCATGGCATCATCTTACACCCGACGCATCAACCTTTATATCAATGGCAAGGAAGTCACTAACGACATTGCCAGCATCCGTGCAGAGATGAACCGGCTGGTCAATGCCCAGTCACGCATGGAAATCGGTTCCCGGGAATACATCGCCCAGATGCAAAAAATCAAATCGCTAAAGGCAATTCTGGATCAGCACCGGCAGGATATTTCCAACGTCGAAAAAGGCTGGACCATGCAAAAGCTGGGTGATACGTTCAACCGCTACCAGGCACTAGCGATGGGGGTCATTGCCACGGTTACCGGCTTGGTATTGGCTTTCCGGCAGATCGTGGGTACGTTCAACGATTTTGAGGAGCGTCTGGATAACCTTTCCGCCTTGACCGGTTTGGCCGGTGATGATCTGCAGTGGTTGGGAGAAAAAGCAAAAGACCTTTCTACATCAACTCTGGCAAGTGGGATCCGGGTAACCCAAAGCGCTCAGGAAATTGTGGATGCTTTCACCAAAACCGGATCGGCCCGCCCTGAACTTCTCAAGAATAAAGAGGCATTGGTGGCCGTGACAGAGGAAGCCATCATACTTTCCAATGCTGCAAAAATCAAACTTCAACCGGCCATCGAAGGGTTGACCATGGTCATGAACCAGTACAATGTTTCGGCCAGCGAAGCCCGCCGGATCATTAATGTCCTGGGTGCAGGATCAAAAGCTGGTGCCGGAGAAATACCTTACCTGACCGTTGGCTTTGAAAAAGCCGGTACCACCGCCAAACTTGCCGGATTATCCATCGAAACCCTTACCGCTACGCTCGAAACCCTTGCACCCCGCTTCTCACAACCTGAAATTGCCGGTCGCGGACTTCGTGGAATGTTACTCCGTCTTCAGGTTGGAGCTGATGATACCAACCCTGCCATCGTTGGTATGGGTACTGCACTGGAAAACCTGGGCAAAAAAATGCTTTCACCAAAAGAAATGCTCGAAACCTTTGGCCTGGAAAATATTGCCGTAGCCCAAACCCTGATCACCAACGTTCAGGAATTGAAGAACTACGAAAAAGCAGTAACCGGTACCAACGTAGCCATCCAGCAGGCAGCGATCAATACCGATAACAACAACTCCAAACTGGCTCAGGCCAGAAACCGACTCAATGTAATGAGCATCGAACTGGGTGAAAAACTGGCTCCTGCATTGCAAATAAGCACAAGTGGTTTGTCTTATTTCGTGAAAGGCATGAGCGTTATGATTGACTTTTTCAGTCAGAATAAGACCGTAATTCTAACCCTGATTTATTCGCTTACAGCTTATACCATGGCAACCAAACTGGCCGCGATGTGGGAAGCCCGACTCAATAAGGAAAAACTGATCAACATTGTGATCGGCAAATTACAGGTATTGGCTTATAATGCGCAGTTTGCTGCTATTGCCCTTTATAATGCAGGGGTGGCACTTCTCTCCGGAAACCTTGCCGTTGCCACCATCCAGTTCCGTGCCTTCTCAGCTGCCATGGCAGCCAATCCAATCGGATTGATTGTTGGTCTGATCGTTGCCGCCGGTACCGCCTTGTATTACTATTCAGGACAAATGACAGCAGCACAAAAAGCACAGAAGGTACTGAATGATGTGAATCTGGAGGCTCTGAAAAATATCGTGGAAGAAAAGATCAGATTAGGCTCATTGCTTGACATTGCCCGAAATGAAAAATTATCCAAAGAAGATCGCCTGAATGCCTTGAATCAGTTGATTGCCATTTCCCCCAAATATCTTGGAAGTCTAACCCTTGAAACAATCAATACAGAAGGCGCCACCAGTGCCGTGAAAGAATATATTGATACCCTTCTTCAAAAAGCCAAAGTTCAGGCAGCTGGTGAAAAACTGATCGAAATCGAAAAAGAGTTATTGGATCTGACTGCCGGCAATGGCGCTGACGTTTCATTCTGGCAAGGAGCAGGAAACGCCATTCTTTCCTTTGGAATTGCGGCTGTTTTGGCTGGCCGCAATGCTGTTACTGCCGTTTCCAACATGACAGAGAAACAAAACGAACTCAACGCGCAGAAAGAGAAACTTTTAAAAATTACCCAAAAGCAGCTGATTGAGGATGCTAAAAATCCGGGGGCCGTTGATGGAACCGATGTGACCCGCGATCTGGTCCGGGAACAGGAACTTTTACTTGAACAGGCCAATAAGATGCCCCGAAACACTGAAGCAGAAATTACCGCCCGAAATAAGAATATCGAGTCCATCCAGAAGGAAATTGACCGGCTCAATCAGCTTGGAACGGCCAAAGAAGGAAGTTCTGACGGTGCGGGTGGAGCAAATAGTGATGCAGTCAAAAAGCGCATTGCTGCTGCTGAAGCTGCACACAATGCGGAAATGGCCGCCATCAAAAAACGTAATCTCGAAGGATTAAGTTCCGATGATCAGTATAAGGGAGAACTGCTTACTGAGGAAATCAAATTCCTTGATGATAAGATGAAGATCTACAAAAAGGGAAGTAAAGAGTATGAACAGGCTTATGCTGAATCCTTAGGTAAACAAGTGGAAGCCGAAAAAACGGTCAAAGATCTGTTGGAAAAGGCTCAAAAAGAGTTGGCTAATGCAAAAATTGATAACCTTCAGGAAGGAATCGATAAACAAAAAGCGATTGAGGAAAACCGCTGGGCAGACGAGTTGGCCGGATTAAAGAAACAATTACTGGATAAAAAAGACCTTTCTGATCAGGAACTTGCCCTGAATGACACGATCAATAAAACCATCGAAGAGAAAGAGGCTGCCCATCAAAAGGCGATGAAGGATCTTTCTTCTGCAGCGGAAATGCAGAAATTGATGGATGCAGCACTTATTGGTGAGGCCAAATCTGCAACAGACCAGGAATATTTTGCAGCGCAGCAAGACCTGGCAAGGGCAAACTATGAGCAGGAGCTGATCGATGCGCAAGGTAACGCAGCCAAAATAGCAACCGCTGAGCGTAGTCTATCCGATAAACTCATTCAGATCAAACTCGATGAACTTTCAAAACGGCAGGAAATAGGTGATGCTGTGTTCTCTGCTGCTAATTCGGTGTTTGGAGGTCTGGCTGAACTAGCTGGAAAAGAAACGGCACTGGGAAAAGCCTTGTTTCTTTTTCAGCAAGCCGCCGCCATTGGTCAGGTGGTCTTTAATACCGCCATTGCCAATGCCAAAGCGGTAGCCCAATTCCCATTAACTCTGGGTATGCCATGGGTAGCCATCAATACGGCTAGTGCTGTTGGAAGCATTGCTTCCATTGTAGCTCAGTCAATCGCCAATTTCTCACAGCCTAAAGGTTTTCTTAAGGGTGGATATACCGGACCTGGAAAGAAGGATGAACCTGCGGGGGTCGTCCATAAAGGGGAATATGTCATCCCTGCCGCTATGCTACGCAATCCGCAAATCGCGATGATGGTGGCCGGTTTGGAACAAATGCGAAATGGACGTTACAGTATTTCTCAGGAAGCCTACAAAACAACCACAAGAAAAAACTTCTCAACTGGCAATAACGCTGCATCTAAACAATACAAGGAAACGGCAAAATTCCAATTACAATCAAATTCAGGTTCCATTTCTGATGCAACAGCACAAAAATTCACCAACGCAGTTGACAGACTATTGAATTGGGATCCTTCAATCAGTATCGAGCTGCTTGAACGAAAACAAAACCTTTACAACAAAATTACAAAGGGTGGATTAAAGTGACATTTTTTGTCCTTTAGTCGCCCCTACATAAACCATATGTTTGGTTCATAATTTAAATATCAAACTCAAATGAGTGTTACCCATACTATCACAGGCTCAAATTTTTTAACAGGTAACCCGATTCAAATAACAATTACAGCTTCAGATACTCGTACAAGCCATAAGCTGGCGCTGAAAGTGACTTGCAAATCAATGGGAAATATTGAATTGCAAGGTTCACCGTATATCGAAGAAATTGCACCTAATAACCTGGTATCTGTTTTCGAAATTTCAGGTCTGCTTGATTTTCCAGCCGAATACAAATTCAGTTATCCCCCTGTTGGAGCAGTAACAGAAAACGATGTAACTCATAAAATATCATTCGACATTGGTGAAGTTTGGACAGATGATCAAGGCGAACGTCAGGAAGAATGGACAACACCGGCAGAAAATACATTCAAAGTAATTAAAGGCAGATTACGGGCTCATGAATTGGCTTTGCTTAATGATCAAAACAAAACTTTCGATTCAGAATTCGTTCAAGGTGGAAAGTTTCTTACACATCAACCCAATATGCAGCGGGTGTCACCTTCGCATATTCCGATGTTATGGTATCATGGCCGATGGTTTGGTTCCCATTCCATATCAATCCACCTGAAAATTGCTTTCATAGACGGAGAACCGGTAACACTTAATCAGGATCATACTATTTGGGATATTACAGCCCTTGTTGGTTTTGTGTTTTCACCGCGCCATTGGGACTATTATGTTGGAATGGATTCCAATATTGCCAGTTATGAATTTTGGGTATCGGATTCCGGTGGCGATATTTCGGAGCATCGTACTTACATAGTCGATCATAAAAACTATGAACAGTCATTTACATTTTTCTATACCAATCCACTCTCAGGTATCGATATGTTATGGCTAACGGGTGAATATACACAGGGATTAAAATCTGAGTCTGAAACAGCATTTCGGCCAGTACCAATCGGCTCGGGCAGTAAAGTGGCAAGCATAAAAACAGTTTCAGTAATTGGCCAACGCTCATGGGAGATAAATACAGGCTTTAAAACTCGTCAGGAACTTTTGGCGATGCGTGATTTTATAGAGTCACGTGAACGCTGGATGGTCGATCCTGACAATACTGATTGCCTTCTTCCTGTAATGATCGAAAGTGGTGAATTTTCACTTTACGACAGTATGGAAGATCTACAAAATCTTGAACTACAAATATTGGAAGCACACCGATGAAGGCAAGGCGCGAATTAAAAAAGATGTGGAGCGATCCACGAATGAAAGAAACTATTGATAGCCTTTGGAGAGAATATTACGGCCTTTATAATGAAAAATATAAAGCAATACCCGAGTTTGATGAATTCGGTGACCCGGTTGATGAGTGGCTACACAATAAAATTTCAAAAGAGATTGAATATGGTCAAGCCATCGGTCAGGATCATTTGATCGAGGGAAATCGAAGTATTGCCATTGGTCAGGGAGCGGTAACCAAATCGTTTCTGGAAACTGTTTTAGGTGCTTATGCAACTATTCCGGAAGATCAAGACCCGTTAAAATGGATTCTTACAGACCGCTTGCTTACGTTGGGCAACGGAAAAGATAAGGAGCATCGTTCGATTGTATTTGAAATCTTTAAATCGGGATTAACCAAGTTTTTAAATGCGGTTAAATTCGGAGAGTTTTGGCATGGTGAGAAAGATCCAGAAGGTGGAGAAATTCAGTTTGCACAAAATAGGTTTCAGGGGTATTTTGATGAAGCCTGGCATGAATTCGCGTTTAAAGAAGTAAATACTATTACACAAATTGGTCATGGTTTTGTTGTTGGAACTACGATTAAATTATCGGGTTCAGTTTGGGTAAAATCCAGAGCTGATACAGCCTCCAATGCCGGAACTGTTGGCATAGTCTCAGAGGTTATTGATGCTGATCATTTCCGATACATTACCGCAGGGTTATTTCCCGGCGAATTTATTGACGGTGCCAATTACTTCCTATCAACAACAACTGCAGGATCAATATTTATTCAGACAGACCCCGAAGTGTGGAACATTGGTAACGTCCGTGAGTTTATTGGAACAGGAACACCTGCCGGACTTGAAATTGAGATTGATCTTGGTGATGAGATCACAGAAATGGAGTTTGACACACCAATAAATGAAGATTGGATCACTGCTGAATATCGTGATGTTGTTGCTGGCACAGCTGATAGTCACCCTCTGAACCTAAAGGCATATGCTGGATATACCATAGATTCACTTTCATTGCAGGTTGATAATGGAACATTGGTGGTAACTATTAAGATCAACGGGTTTGCAATAACTGGGCTTTCAGGAGTAACTGCAACTACATCTATAATAACAACCTTAGCAACAGCATTAAATTTAGTCTCTAAAAATGATTTGGTCACCGTTGAATGGTCAACTTCTTATACCGGGACACCAAAGAAAATTTTTGTTGAATTGAATATGACAAGATAATGGGACATAGAATTTTATACATACCGGCAATTTTGGCTGAATCAAAATATCAGACAGCAGGAATATTTGGTGGATTTATATATCGTTCTACAGATGCTGGCGCTACATGGAATCAAACAGGAATTAGTGGAAACTGGCTTGGTATAGCTGTTTGTTCATCAGGAAAATACCAAACTGCTGTTAACAATGGTGGTCGTATTTACAGGTCTGACGATTATGGCATTACATGGAGTCTTGTTAGTATTACAGGTGCATGGTATGATGTTTCAATGTCAGCATCGGGTCAATATCAAACAGCTGTGACTAATGGTGGTTTAGTGTATGTTTCATCAGATTATGGAGCAAATTGGAATAGATCATCTTTTTCAGGATCGATTGCACATATATCTGTTTCATCTTCTGGACAGTATCAAGTTTGTGTTAGTTTGGTTAATGAGGGCAAGGTGTATGTTTCTTCAGATTATGGTGTAACATGGTCGTTGAAATATAATGGTGGAGTTAACGTAAATGGGTGTGCTGTTTCTGGCGATGGAAAGTATATGTTGGCAGTTTGGTCTTATGGAAAGAGAATTTACAGATCAACTGATTACGGCCAAACATGGAATGCTGTTGGTGGTACTGGTTATTGGAGAAGTGCGTCCATTTCAGAAGATGGAAAACACCAGGTAGTTGGGGATATAAATGGTGTTTCAGTTATTTCTCATGATTATGGTGTGACTTGGACAAACTGCGGAGCATCTTGTGTTGCAGTTTCAATGTCTTCATCAGGAAAATTTATAACGAAGGTCAAGGATCATTCGTCAATCTATATTTCTTCTGATTATGGTGCAACATGGAAAACTGTTGGTTTTGGAGCTTATTGGTTCGATGTTAGTATATCTGATTGATTTAAAATATTCATGAAATGAGTAGAGCATCAAACAAAAAGATAATCGTAGTTTCAAATTCTACAGCAGGAAAACTTGTTGAAACTACACCAAGAAATGATAAGGATTGCTTTGTTTGGGACCAAACAAAAAACTGCTATGTTCATGAACCTCGCGCTTTAGTCAACCATGATCATGAGATAGGAAACCAGGTTTTGCTTTTTGAAAATCAATTAATTTAAAAATAGACAATTATGAGTTTAGCAACACGTATTTCGGACTTAACAACGAGGTTGGCAACCGAATTTAAAAGCGTTAAAAGTATTATTTCTGGAAACAATTCAGGAAGTCTTTCAGGACTAACAACGTCAGTAAAAACCTCAATTCTTGCTGCAATCAATGAACTTCAAAGTTCTATTGCATCAAAACAGGCAAGTCTTGGATTTACGCCTGAAAATGCAGCAAACAAAGGCGCGGCAAATGGATATGCAGGTTTAGATGCAACTGGCAAAGTTCCTGCTGCACAATTACCGTCGTACGTTGATGATGTTCTCGAATACACTAATCTTGCTGGATTCCCGGGAACCGGAGAAACAGGCAAGATCTATGTTGCCCTTGACTCAAACTTGCAATACCGTTGGAGTGGTTCAGCTTATGTGACGATGAACTCAGCTTTGGCATTGGGTGAAACGTCAGCAACAGCATATCGTGGAGATAGGGGCAAAACGGCCTACGATCATAGCCAATTAACAACCGGAAACCCACACGGCGTAACCTTCGCACAATTAGGTTCAAAGCCAACAACTATTGCTGGTTTTGGTATTACAGATGCCTACACCAAAACAGAACTTGGCGACCCGGAAACCAACTTTGTAACAACGTTTGATAGCGCATTAGTATGAGTCTTGCAAGTCGGATATCAGCATTAGCCACCAGAATTGGGCAGGAAATTAAGTTAAAACAGGCTTTACTTATATCTGGAACAAATATCAAGACCGTGAACGGGAGTTCATTACTGGGTTCTGGCGATTTAGCTGTTTCAGGTGGTCAAAGTGTTAATCTGAATGGGATTATCAATTTGATCTACAATGATGAAACTGATTCTGCTGAACACACAACAAGTACATCAGAAAGTACAGCCCGAAAAACCTACACTTTAGCTGCAAATACATACTCCAAAATAATCATTGAATTCATTGTTCGGGCAAGGGTTGAACAATCTGCTAATACTAAAGCAGATTTTACCTGGAGAATTAAGTCAGCCGGAACTACTGTCAGAACATTTGTTCAGCGTATTATAGCAAGTTCAACCGGGGCCATGTCTGGTGATCGATTGACTGAAACATTCTCTTATATTATGAATGGTGGTCAAGTTGCCAATACTGATATAACCATTACTGTTCAGAATTCTTTAAATAATGCTTTAACAGGTGGATTGGTTCATGCTATGCGTATTTATGGAGTTATGGATTCGACAACAATAGGCAAGGGAGATACTGGCGCGCAAGGGAAAGGAATTTCATCAACAAGCTACAATTCAAGCACAGGTGTTCTAACGATTACTTATTCGGATTCGTCAACCTACCAAACAGGTGATCTTCGTGGAACTTTGCTTGATAACACATTTACCTATGCCAAAATATACTCTGATTTAAAGAGCAAGGCAACGGTTACAGCCAACATTGATCTTTCGGCTAATGGGCAAGGCGAAATAACGCTTTCCGGAAATACCGCATTTGCTTTCACTGGGTATCAGTTGAATAAATCGTACTTGCTTAATATCGTAACGAATGGATATACCCCAAGTTGGGCGAATACAGCCAAACATAGAGCAGTTGAAGGCAATGCACCTTTTGGAAATTCAGGAACTTATATCGTGCTACTTACTTGTACAAATGCCACTTCAGGTAGTGAGAAGTTATTAACCATGATAATGAAGGAGATTTAACCGTGATACTGATGCCAGGAATAGGAGTTGTTGCAATGTCTAAGTTCAACTTAATTATGCCAACAGTTGACATTTTAATATATCCAACAACGATGTTCAATACATTCCATCCAGTAGTTAATTCTTATGGGGGGAATATGCCTGGCGTTGTTGAGATAGGATTTTGTTACAAAACAGATGCTATCAATAATAATTTAGCTACGATCAATAACAATGTTGTTGCACTTGGTTATGGCAATGGAACATTTGAAACAGATATTTTATTAGATAGTGGATGTGTTGATTTCCAAATATTTAATGGAGCATTTATGTTTAGGGCATATGCGCGTTATGGAAATACTGTTGTGTATGGGAATCAACCTGCTCCATTTCAAGAATATGCGCCTTATGAGGGCATGATGGCTCCAACAATATCATGTGATATGAATTTGTTTGAAAATAATGTTGTTGTTTCAGCGTCATTTCATATGAATACTTATTGGGGAGAAGGTAGTAACCAGACTGACGACCACAAATGGTATCTGTATATATCTGATAGTTTAGGTAAGCAAGAAACACATGAATGCACATATTATGACACCGTTTATCCAATCGAATTTGTACCATCTGTTAGACCAACATGGGTTTCAGCATTCGTCGAATACTATGTAAATGGTCAAAGATACTATGGTGTTGGTTCTTGGTATGAGTATGTGAAACAAATTTATAGGCCTTAATATGAAACATTTAATCAAAGACAATCAGATTATACAGTCAGGAATACCAAGCTATTTTACCCGCGAAAATGGTGAAGGTTTTTGGGGTGGTTATGAAAACCGTACTGATATTCATTATGAAGATGGATGGCGTGATGAAGTGATACCTGAATTTGATCCGATGGTTCAGTATTTAGGCGCTGCATTTTATGATGCCGAAAACGATGTTGTTACTTATCCTGTTTTGCAAAAGGTAATTAATGTAGAAGCTGAAAAGGCACGACTTTTAGGTGATTTGGCTAATGCCAGAAGGGAGATTGCCACTTTGGTAATGGAGGCACAGTTATCGAATGATTCTGTTCCTGAAGGCTTACAAAACCTGATGAATATGTCGCGCCAAATTAATGTTCGGGTAAAGGAAGATATTGCTTCGCTCACGGAAGTAGAGGTGATGAAGTTCAGGATCAGGACCCCGGAATATTTTCAGTTAATTGGAGCGATTAAAGCGTTTTTGTGATCGTTAAATTTGTCCTGTGGCATGTGTATTTTCATTCGGATATTTGAATTGACTTAAAAAAACACGATGCTTGCTTTAACCTTAAATGGCCAATTGATACCCATACCACAGGACTTCAGCATGAGATTAACGTGGAAATCTCCTATATGTGATTTTGAGAAAATTCCTTCAAGCTATGGTCTTGGAATTTCTTTACCCATTAACGAATATACACGATCAATTTTTGGTAATCCAGAGCGATTCACAAAATATCGCTCTGGCAACGATCAAAAATTTCCCGGATTCGAAGCGCGTTTTGGTGGGGTATTGTTAATGTCTGGAACATTAGCAATCAACAATTCAACCAAAGAAAATTATGAAGCTACCCTTATAGATCAGGTCGGAGTATTGTCCGAAAAAGAACAGGAGCGAAACATTTTAGAAATTCCAAAATTTTCAGAAAATATTCCCTGGATAAATTCAGCAAACTACAATTCTGATGATCATCATTATTGCTGTTTTCCAATTAAAAACATTGGCTTTTTTAAAGATAAAGGAATCGTAGTAGAACGAACAGAAGATATCGCTGATCCATTAAATCCATCAAAAACAACAGCACAAAAATATGATGTTGAAATTTTATCTGTTTGTTTTTTTTCGACTACTGGTTATAAAGTCAATGCATTATCAGCCAATGGTCAAATTAGAATGGAAGGATCATCGGTAGATTTATCAATCGTGACTCAAAAAAACAACACCTATGACGATGGAAAAGTAACAGTGGTTTCACCTTTTTTCTTCTTAAATCGTATTATTATTGATACGTTAAAAGACACAGGATATCATATCAATAAAACATCCAACTTTCTTGACACCGATGAAAACATCAAAAATGCTTGTATATATAACAATTATGATATAACAAAAACAACATTTTCAAAAAAGAAAGAGAATTACACGTATAAGGATAACTACAAGCAAAGCTTAAATTACGCACCAGCTTCGAGAAATGGTGACGTTTATAAGGATATTGATTCTGAAGATCTATACAGAGAAGGAAGCATTGTTGTTGGAATGGACATTTGGAAATACAACAGAAGCTATGAAAGTGAAATAAAACCAGTAAACCATCTGCCTAAAATCTCAACCGGCGAATTAATTCTTTCAACTCAAAATCTGTTCAATGTTTGTCTTCATTTCCTGCCTAATAAAACAATAAACATCTATTCAAGAGAAGACATTTTAAAAGGAAATGCAATCGATCTGGACAAATTCTTCGTTGGTTCCTGGTCAATCGGTGAAAAGAAAAATGTCACATTAAAATTCATTTGGGAACATGATGATAAAGATCTTGTATTTGCAGAACGGTTCACCGATTTATCTGATCGCATTTCAGATTTGAAACAACCACTTGACGGCTGGGGTGATTTGCTTTTTATTCAATCACCAAAAGAAGGCGAAATTCATTTTTTAAAACAAGAAAAGATCTTTGTGGAATTTAAATGGATATCCATTGATAAAGTTGACAAAGATACATACAGCACCAACCCTTCAGATGTTCTTGGATGGGAAGAAATTAGTATCGGTTTCCAAAATGGATGGTTCAAATATGGACGAGAAGAAATTGAAGAAATCAAAACAACCTGGAGTACCTGTGCCGGAAAATACATGGATATTATCGTTGGAAACCGTGGAGCAACAGTTGATCAAGCTGGAAATATGGATGCATGGAAAGCTTCCAAACAAGCCTTTTCACCACGACTTTTACTTTATAGGGGACAAAATTCAGGAGCGAATGAAAACAGCGAATTTGCCCTTGATTGGGAAAAAGAAGATAAAGGAATACTTGCAAAATATTGGAAATTATGGAATCCATTTTGGTCAAACAGACTTCCAATAACAGGAGAATTTGACCTTCCGATCAATATTCTTCGTCACCTGGTTTACAACATCTGCAATAAATTTCGCACCCGGGAAGGCGAATTCTTAATCGAAGAAATGAGCTGTGAGGTGTTTATTGACCGCATTGGAACTACCCAGATCAAAGGTTTCAAGGTTTAGTATGGTCAAGGCTCCGCTGATCATACACCAGGCAGTACCATTCAGAACCTGTCCTTTTCCACAGTAGCCAAATCCGTTAGGTTTGAAATCAAAAACCGAAAATGGAATCTGAAATCTACAAACTCTTACTTGCTGTTTCCGGCACACTGATTGTCTTCCTGCTTGGTATTATTGGCTTCTTCCTGCAAAAACATATCAGGGTTATTGAACTGCTGGTAACAGCCGTCAATAGCCTGAATGTGACAGTCAAACTGCTGAAGAATGATCAGGATAATGCTGCCACAAACTGTCTGGCAACGCACAAAACAATCTCCACCAGGCTAAATGCCCACTCTGCAAAATTGCAGGAA
>Ga0302292_1000311_pt1 | contig 34527 bp, 18 predicted proteins | sample III_Fen_N2_1_FD_194553 | JGI IMG/M metagenome (GOLD analysis project Ga0302292, IMG submission 194553) | Peat permafrost microbial communities from Stordalen Mire near Abisko, Sweden - III_Fen_N2_1 | ecosystem: Environmental > Terrestrial > Soil > Wetlands > Permafrost | place: Sweden: Abisko...
TAGAAGTGGATGTTTTTTAGTTGATAAAATTATAAGCCCTTTAAATTGTAATCTTTGGGATAAAATCGATATTGATTTTGCTGTTTGATTCTCGAAGAGGTAGAGTTATTCAGTAGACCCTAATTAGATCATATTTTAAATCTGACACAATTTTCGTTACTGCTTGGGTTGGCGTTACAGCCTCTGGTGAATCATGACTTTCTGTACGGACAGGTTGCGACCTGTCCCTTCGCATAAAAAAACCTTTCCGAAAGTTCGAAAACGTTCGGAAAGGTTGAAGATTGAAATATTGTACTTATCTCGGACAGCATGTCCGAGATAGCGGATTATGAACCTTTGCTCGATTATTACTCGAATCTTTCCCATTGACCTATTGAACCGCCGTATACGAGACCCGTACGTACGGTGGTGTGAGAGCCTCTCCCTGCTAGATTTTGCTAGTGGGGCGGGCTACTCGATTAGCAAATGCAATTTATTATTCAAATTAATCTTCTACTATTTTGATGTCTGGATTATTAGGTGCAGAAATATTATTAGTAAAAATAATTGACCATTTGTGAGAACCATTAGTTTCATCATTTAATAAAAAATCATTTGTGGTAATATCTCCACTTAAGGAATATATTCCATCTGGTATAGCTACATAATTTGTTGTAAAATTTGCATTTATATTATTAAATATTAACGAGGAACCAACAATATTGATTGTTCCAAGATGTAATGAACAATCATTTTTAATTCTAATACTATCAATTAATGTTTTAAAAGATTTTTCATCTCCATAACTTGCTCCCGAGCTATTTATAGCATAAGGTCGAATGTAATAAATAGTATTACAAGTAAGTCCTGAAATTTTTGTTAAAAAATTACCAATACCAACACTATCATCAATAGATTTTGTAGAGTTAATAATGGTTGGATTTTGCGATGTACTCCAACAAAATCCACGTTCTGTCACCTTAGATCCACCATCAGAAGTTATATATCCACTACAAAATGAATTCGTTTTATTTATTGATATTATAGAAGTGGTAGATAAAATAGGAGATGTTATTGAATTTTCCTTTTTACAGCTACTAAAAGTAAGAGTTAAAATGGCGAATATCAATAAAGATAAAGTTAAAAATTGTTTTTTCATTTTATTTGTTTAGTTTATTCACACCTACTCGTAAAGCTTTTCGGTTTCCGCCCCCTACTTTTTTAAAAGGTGTTCAGGTTATGCCTTTTTATTGGTAGTTAATAAAAACGTATTTTTAATAAACACAGAAAGTCTTATATCGATATGTCATTATAAGTTTCTATCATATGCCAGTGGACTTTTTATTGTTTTTGCCATAACTTACTTATATGTTCAATAAAACTGAATATACATGTCTAATTTGGTTGTGTATGTTCAGTTTTTGTTTCATTTATTTCCTTCTTCAAATCTAATAAAACATTTTCAGTTACTCTACTTAAAACTAAAAAAGGTTCCATATTTCGAAAAACATGAAACCATTTTTCTAACTCTTAATTTGCTGGTGGGTGAATTAAAGACGTCCGAGATTTTAAAAACCTCGGACGTCTCACATGTTACTCTTAATCAATGTTTGAAAATTATGGAATCAATGCTTGGAACATGGCAGACCATGGTCCATATTTTCCGTTTTTGTTTACCCAGCGAGCAAAGGCATAGATGGTTTTGCCACGTTGGTCGGCAGTAAACATCATAGCTTCGTGCGAACGGGCTACGTAATGGCGTTCGGTGCAAACGGCTGCCGAAGCTGGTGCGGTACCAACCTCAAACACCAATTCACAAAAGGCAACACCTGCCGGTTTGTAATGGGTATTGGGTGCACTCGAGTCGGCATACATAATATGTAAAGCCGAAATCTCTTCGCTCACCAAGTTCACAATAGGAACCGTAGTGGGTGCAGGATAGGGCGTGGTGCTGTGTCCGCTTTGAGCATGCACGTACATTGCTTTTTTGTCGGCTTCGGAAATGGCTGCATTATTAATAATGTAGTCATTGTACAAGCCGACAATAAGCGGCAACTCATCAGCCCAAGCAGCATTTCGGTTTGCTGTTGCACCTTGGCTCGCACTCGATGGATTTGCAGTAATAGCATACTTTTGTTCATAGATACTTCGTTTTTCGGCTATCGGTGGAAAAACTTCAGGTGGAATGCCCCATGCGGCAGCATTTGCAAAAGCCAGTTCATAAGCGTTTCGCTGAAAATCGAAACATGCTGTGGGGCTTGTTGCAGGTGGAATACTATAGGTTTCTGTACTCATAATACAAAATGGATTAAAAGGTTATTACTAAATATATTATTTGAGAGATTGATTAAGAGCGTTGTGGTAGTATGGCTGGGGTGGCAAATATGGTGGCAGGGAGTATAAACAAAAGAACTGGAACGTTTGTTCTCAAAACAAGGCAATGGCATCACACAGCTTGCTAGTTGTGCTGTGCAACAAGGAAGTTGTGACAGCCAATGAAGAAGTGAGCCGACGCAACTAGGAAGTGAATTCATAAAACAAGGAAGTTGTGTCCTAAAACTTTCTAGTGAGCTTATACAACTTTGAATTTTGTTGGTGTCACTTACCGTTTGTATGACACAACTATGAAGTGAGCCGATGCAACTTGCACGTTGTGCTACAGAACTTCGAAGTGAGACAACAAAACTTCCTAGTTGTGTAAAGAAACTTGTAAGTTGTAGGTAAAAAGAAAGAAAAGATAAAGAGCTATTTGCTTTATATTGTATTCCATTACGAGCAAGGAATTGTCGGCATTTTGTGTGTGCATGTGTGTTAATAAAATAAGCCGCACTGCCATGCGATTGGCTGGTTATTTTAGGGGATAGGCCGATTTTATTGACTTGTAACATGTAGTCTGTTTTCGTGTTTTGTCTATTCAAATATAGGAATATATTTGAAATATGCTGCGGTATTATAGTATTATTTTAAGTAAAAACATAGGTTCTTGGGGTGTCTTGTTTGGTGACAGCTTGCGACACTACCGTAAATGCAACAAAACAAAAAAGCCACACGGATTAACAATGTGGCTTTAATAAATATTTTGGTTTTTTACTGCTCGTAAATAATTTCAGAGTATTGCGATAGCGAACCAATAATTTTAAATTCTGTTCGACGGTTTTTATTGCGACCAGCTTCGTTATCCGTTCCATCAGCATTTTCGTTGGGTGCTATTGGTTGTTCTTCGCCATAACCTTTGGCACGAAGTCGATTCGATGCAATTCCTTTGCTAATCAAGTAATTTACTACGCTCTCAGCACGTTTTTGTGAAAGCTTTTTGTTGTAAACATCATCACCTTTGCTATCGGTGTGCGAACTGATTTCGATAACAATTGATGGAAATTGTTTCATCAAAGTAAATACTGTTGTATCGAGTGTGCGTTTTGCTGGTATTTTTAATTCGGCCTTATCGAAATCATAATAGATGTTTTTAACAATAAGTGGAATCTTAGGCATTACGTTTACTCCAACTGGATGCATTTTAATGGTATCGGATTTTACAATTCCTTTTGTTGTTACTTTTACTTTCTTGTTAAAGTTTCCATAATTCTCAAATTCCATCACATATTCCTTCGATGGCTCAAGTGTAAAGAAATATTTACCATTAACATCAGTCGTATCATTTTTAATATAAACGTTTGTTCCCGAAACTTTATCGACCAAATAGAGCGAAACAATGGCGCCTGCAATCGGTTTGTTTTTGGTAGTATCTTTCGAATTTTTCTTGTCTTTCGATTCAAATCCTTCGTTCAGAAGCTTATTAACCTCTTCATCGGTAATGGCAAATACTTTACCCGATGTTGCCACTTTTATAACTTGATTGTATGCAAAAGAATAAATATCATCGCAACAGGTTTCACTGCTGGTTTTATCAGTCGATTTGTCGCTTGATTTACTAGGAGGACGATTTGAAACAAGAAATCCTTCTTCTTTTTTACTATTTAGAACATAGTATAAGTCGTCGTAAGGTGAATTTACTGGATAACCAACATTTTCGGCTGGTAAGAATTTATTATCTTCACCAATTGCTCTAAAAATATCTAGTCCACCAATTCCTGGTAATCCATTCGAACTAAAGTATAATTTTTTATTTTCATTATCAACAAAGGGAGTCATTTCATCGGCTGCAGTATTTATTTCATTACCGCAGTTTTTAGGCTCTTTCCAAGTCTTTTTCTTCGGATTATAAAGAGCATACCAAATATCTAAACCTCCCTTACCACCATTACGGTTCGATACAAAGTATAAGACTTCGTTTTGAGTCTTCGAATCGACACCAACAGCAGGCTGAGTTGATGTAAATTTAGGGTCATTTATGTTTTCAGGCAATGCTTCAGGCGTTTGCCATCCACTTCCTGTTTTATCGCTTTTATAAATCTTGCAGATAACTTGGTATTTCCAGTTTTTTTCGCAGCGGGTAAAATAGAATCGTTTTTTGTCGGGCGATAAAGCTCCATTACCAGTATTTACATTTTCAAGATTAAAGGCTCCTTCTTTAAATTCACCAGCATATTTAAACGTCGTTCCTTTTTTTGTTCCCTTATACAATTTACGAACGGGGATTTGGGGATCAATATCGGTTGTTGTAATATATAAAGCAGAATCAGAGCGAAGTGATCCAAAAATGAAATTATTGTCATCCAAGAAGAACGGTGATAGTTCAACGGAAGCTTTATTGAAGTTTTTATCAAGGGGAGTTATGCCAACCACAATGCTTGAATCGATAATATGTTTAGCCTTTGTACAACTTTCAATTTCGTCTTTCAACATCTTTTTTAGTTTACGTTCATCGTTGCCGTTAAACTCTTTCTTGAACTTGTTAAAGTTCTTTAATGCTTCGTCGTATTGTTGATCGGTTTTCAGCATTTGCGCATAATAGAATAATGCTTCAGCTTCTTTTTTCGGATTTAAGTCATAAGCCTTTTTATACCAATCTTCGGCCTCTCTATAGTTTCGTGCAAGACGATAGCAATCGCCAAGCATAAAAGCAACTTCGGCATCTTTTGGTCGTTTTGCCATGTACGATTCAAAATAGTCAATAGCTGAATACGTGTCGCCCATTTCCAATGAGTTCTTGCCAAAGCTTTTCAACTTCGATGGCACAAGATTGGGCACATCTTGACCCATTGCTAAGCTCGACAGCATAACAACACACAAGGTTGTAAGTATGTTTCTATAAGCGATCACAAGGAATCTTTATTTTAGTAGGTTTCGTATTTCTTGAAATATAGATTAATGATACTTCCCAAGCTCCACGCATGTTCGTAGCATTTTTAAGTGCTGAAACATTAATATCGTAACTAAATCCTAAATCGAAGTTTTTCCATTTAACACCAACAATCACCGACGAAGCATCGAAGGTTCCAGCTTTTATTATTGAATCCTTCGAAGGTTTCCAACCATAACGAAACATTGCTCCGGCATAAACCGATTTGAAAACAGGATTATTGATGTCTTGTTCAATATTTCCACCTGCCAACAATTCCGATGCGCCTTTTTCATAAACATCTAGGATATTTGGTTTGAATCGAGTTTTTTCTCCGAGTGCAATAACTGCTCCCAATTGAATCACATTTCGCATTCCAAATTCTGTTGTATCACTTTTTACATTTCTAAATGAACGATTCGGTCTATTTATATGAAATAACGTATATCCAAATTGTAGTGTTACTGCTCTTGATATTCTATAATTCCACATCAATCCAGCATTAACATCAAAAAAAGCTATTGAGTTTTTAAATTTCTCAGTAAGTATTTCTCTGTTAAACATATTATTGGTATTTCCTAAATCAAACTGGTCGTTAAAAGTATATTTATTAATGTCATAACCTTCGGTCACATATCCTGGTTGAATTCCAATTGCAACCATGTGTCGACCTTTTTTCTTGAGATAAGAAAAGTTACCATAAAACCTGTTTGTTGTCAAATTAACAACGCCACTTTGGTCATTCAACACAACAATACCAACATTGAATTGTTCGGTATAAATGCGAATAGGTCTATCCCATCCAAAGCTAAAAGTTTTAAATGGATAGCCTCCAATGGCACCCCATTGATTTCTGTAAATACCTGAAACACGCCAATCTCCATCAAAAACGCCTGTCAATGCAGGATTGATGGTTAATGGGGATGCATAAAATTGGGTGAAATGAATATCCTGAGATTTCACTTCGCCAACCGCAAAAAAGAACGCGATAATTATGCTGTATAATATTTTGTTGTTTATGTTCAAATGTTTACTTTTGTAACGTTCGCCAAAAATAATTTTTTTTTTTGAACAAAGAGAAGTTTCTAGCTATAAATATTTTAAAAAATTCATAATATGTTTTCTCGAATCTTAAAATCATTGGTTATAACACTGCTAATGGGGTTTCCTTTCTCAATGTTTTCGCAGGTTGTTGCTGATTTCGAAGCTGATATAAAACAAGGATGTATTCCTTTGCAAGTAACATATACAAACAGATCGACAGTTGCTGGTGTGCCTATTGATAAAACTAAATATATTTTTCGTTGGGAAATGGACGAATTACAAAATACAGAAAAGAAAAAAGATACAGTAGTTGCAATGTATGTTAATGCAGGTAAAAAGTCCGTAAAGCTGACAATTCTCAATCTTGATGGATCGGCTGTTGCAGGTGCAAATACGAGCAAAACACAATCAAACCTAATTACCGTATTTCCTAATCCCTCCGTTCAAGCTGTTGTTGATAAATCGACGACTTGTATAAATGATCCCATTAATTTTTCGGTAAACAACTTAACACCAACCGCAGCTCCTCTCGTTAGTTATCTCTGGGATTTTGGTGATGGCAATAATTATGAGTTTAATCAAAATACATCACATGCTTATACGACAAAAGCTTCTTATAATGCAACGGTTTATGCAACCGATGCAAATGGTTGTTCTAGTACAAAAGCAACATCGAAAAGTGTTACCATTATTGTAAATTCTGATAGACCAATATCTGATTTTACTATGGATAATGATAGAACCTGTAATGCTTCGCTTGCTGTTAATTTTACAAACAACAGTTCATTTGCTAATGGAACAATAACTGGATACAAATGGGATTTTAGTGATGGAACATCCGAAACGACTAAAAACGCGTCGAAAACATTCACCCGTACTTCAAATCAAGACACAAAAGTTGTTTCCCTCTATGTTTATGGAAATAATGGATGTACGTCAATTCCTAAAACAACAACTGTAACGTTGTATAAGCTTGATCCACTGATTACAATCACTGATGCCTATAAAACGGTTATACCGTTGGCGGCTTGTTCCGGTACTGTTTCGTTTTCAACAACGCAAGAAAACAATACAAGTTATCAATGGCAAGTAGGTTCTACTAAAGATTTTACGAATGCATTTAGTACTACTTTAGCTTCAGGTGCTTATACTGTTAGCCTTACTGCAACAAATCCAGCATGTTCTTTAACAGTAAGTAAAAGTTTCAACGTAGAACCTGTAATTGGTTCTAGTATTACACCACTTAATTCTTTTGACTGTGCAACATCAATGTCCAAAAGTTTTACACTTATTCCAAACCCTGGAATAGGTATTGCTTATGCTCGCTGGTATACCAATACTGATACCGCTGCAATTGGTGTAACATCTGGAGTTTCGGGACCTACACATTTATTTGCTGCAGGAACTGCATACGATATCATTATAAAAGTAATAACAACAAATGGTTGTAAAGGGACAATTACTTTCCCTCAAACAGTTCAAGTTTACTATCCAAATGTGCAATTTAGTTTGGACTCCAATAGACAATGTGTTCCGTTTGGTGTTGATTTTACAAATCAAACATCATATACTTTTCCAGGCCTACTGCCAGTAGGAACTAATCCAGACTTTGTTAGTACTGTTACTTGGGATTTTGGTGATGGTAGTCCTCTTGTCATTAACCCGTCTACATCTGAGATAAAACATGTTTATACTACAGATAGTACTTTTCATGTAATATTACATATTAAAACCAATCGAGCTGCAGGAGGCGAATGTGACGATATAAAAGTCAAACATGAGGTTAAAATGGGAACGAAACCTCAGATTAAAATAGCTTTTTTGGATACAATTGTCTGTGCTGGTTATACCATGTCTAACTTACCCAATAAATCGGGAGTTTGGTATAGTGATTGGTCTTATATTGAAAATGCAAATGGAACAAAAAATACAACAAAGGTAGATTCAACGAATGCTCAGTTTTATAGAGTTGATCAAAAAACGGGATCTTCAACACGAATTATTCAAAATATTACCTATAAAGATACCCTTCATGCAATGTTCAATAACAGTGCAGTAAATGATACGGGACTCTATTATTTACAAATATCAGATTTTTACAATGGCTGTCGATCTGACTCAACATTTTATACAACACCCAAACATAAAGTTGATTCATTATATATTCACGTACAAGGTCCGATTGTTTATCAAAATCAGATATATATAAATTGTAAAGATCCATTCAAAATAGGAATTGGAGTTGATACCATTCGAGCAGCCTCAACATGGAAGTGGCAAGTATATAAAGATGGAAATCCTAAAAAACAATTGGCCGTTATTTCTTCACCCGAAGTGCAAAAGAATTTCGATTTTGAACACGCACCATATCAATCAGGAATTGGTCCTTATTCATCTGTTTTACATGGTTACAACACAACAACAAATTGTCAAGATAGTTCAAAAGTTACGTTTATTATTACAAAACCCAAAGCAGTCATTTCTGTTGCCGATACAACCCCCTGTGTAAATACGAGCCATCTACTATCGCTAGATACATTACATGATGTTGGCTATATCCGAAGTAGTTTGTGGAGTCTTACTTTGCCTGACGGATCGTATGATACAACTACGATTCATCAATCAAGTACACATCAACATTTAAACGCAGGATTAGATGAACTGAGTAAAAGACTGTATCATTTTAAAGATAAAAATATTGTTTACGAAGCTATTGATTTTCCATTAAGAGGCGTTTATCAATTATTCTTTCGAATAACAGACTTAAACAATTGTTCTGATTCTATAATAGTTCCTATTCGGGCATATCAACCCAAAGCTGCATTCACTACTATTCCAGTTACAGACTGTTTACCAATAACAGTTCCATTTAACGATGCCTCAATCGACAATTTACTACCAGCCTACCGACCAATAGTAAGTCGCGAATGGTACACAAATGGCGATACCGCACAATTTTTAACAGGAAATAAGCTAAAAGTTTCAGATACTTACCATGAAAAAAAATCGTATTCAATTCGGTTAAAAGTAACTGACGATTATGGTTGTACTAATGATACAACAAGTTTAAACGGAGTTACACCAATTATTCCTCCAGCTACAATAATTCCAGTAGGAAAAGTTTGTTTAGGTACTGAGGCTGTGTTTCATGTTGACTCGTTAATGGGAAGTCCTTATACTTCATCAGTTGATAGTTTTGTATGGGATTTTGGTGATGGGACGCATTTAAAAACAACATTATTTACCGCAAAGCATACCTATGCAACAGAAGTAACCTACCCAAAAGTTACTGTAAAAGCATATAAAATGGCACCATCAACACATGTTTGTTCTAATGCGGACTCAAATATAACAACTGATATTAAAGATGCAAGTGCAAAGATTAGTTTTGTTGACCAACATAGTAATCCTGATAGTTGTAAATATGGATTTATAAAAGTAAATACGGCTTATACATCAAGATATAAAACAGCATTTTGGTATGAAACCTATGGGAACGTTACAACCTATAAAGGTAATATCTCAACAGCAAACATTACATTTCCTGGTTTTGGACTCCATACAATTTGGTTAGCTACAACATCCGACTATAAAGGTTGTGAAACTGATAGTTCAAGTTTGCCACACACAATACCATCTTCAAGCTTTGAAATTGTTGCAGACAAAAGCGATCTTTGTATAAAAGAACCAATTCGTTTTTCGCTTAAAAATGTTGTTAATGTTTCATCATATCCTCATAAATGGACTTTTGGTGATGGTAATATTGAAAGTGATAGCTTAAGTATTAATTATTCCTATAATACTGTTTTTGCCGATCCTAAAGTACAAGTTTCGTTTGTTGTTGAAAATGGTTGTAATGATTTTGATACAACAACAATTAATCTTCAACAAGTTATGGCAAAATTTGATTGTGGATTAAACGATAAAACGACGATAGGCTGTGTTCCATTTATAGTTGACTTCCATAATAAATCATTACTTCCACCATTAACGTATTCCTGGAGTTTTGATGATGGGTCTACTGAAACAATAGAATCTCCGACCCATATCTTTAAAGAACCAAATAAAACATACAATGTAAAATTAAATATACAAGGTCCAAGATGTAAAGATGAAATATCTAAAGCAATAACAACATATCAATCGCCTTCATTTACCTCAAGTTTAACTAATACCATTTGTCAAGATTCAATATTGCAAATAAAGATAACTCCTTCACCAGGAACTGTAATTGAATCGTGGGAACCAGATCCAACTTTAACTCTAAGTCCCAATAATTTGACAGCAGTTGTTACTCCACCAAAAACAACGAAATATTTTGTAAATGCTGAATATATAAATGTTGCAACGGGGATTTCACCTTGTAAAGTAAAAGATACAATTGAAGTAAAAGTTCAGTTACGTCCGTCATATTTGGGAGCACCGCACAATTATTTGGTTTATATTCCCAATGACACACTCTCTAAAAAGCCTAAGAATGAATTATTTCCATTTGTAACTTATAGTTTGAATAATATTGCACTTTCAGGAATTTCATATGAGTGGACACCATCTACTTGGTTAAGTTGTGATAATTGTCCTAATCCAACAATCAGGGTTGAGGAAGATAAAGATGTTCAATATATTGTAACAATGACAGATACTCTGGGTTGTTTTACCGAAAGAGACACGCTCAATTTTAAACTTATTGCACAAACAGCAGCAGGATTACCATCAGCCTTTACGCCTAACTCGGGTAAAAATGACTTTGCAATTCCACGAGGCTGGGGAGTAAAGGACTTTTTAGAAATAGATATTTACAATCGCTGGGGACAACTGGTTTACAAATCAGACAAGATGTTAGAAGGGTGGGATGGTACCTTTAACGGTCGTCCACAAGATCCCGACACCTATGCTTGGACCATTCGTTTCAAAGATTCGAAAGACATAGTTCAGGAAAAGAAAGGTTATATAACTTTATTGAGATAAAAACAGTATTAAAAAGGCTGCTAGGATTTAAAAATCTTGTCAGCCTTTTTTTATGCTTTGTTGTTACTTACGCCATTACTTTACTAGCCAATTCTTTCGCAGCCTCTTCACCAACTAACCGTTTTACCAATAATAGTGAGAATTCCAAAGCAGCTCCAACGCCGTTGGCAGTTATAATCATTCCATCTTCGACAACTGGAGCATGAATATAGGTTGCATTACCTAAGCTTTGTTCAACTCCAGGATAACAGGTAGCTTTTTTCCCATCAAGCAATCCCAATCCACCTAGAATTTTTGGTGCAGCACAAATAGCAGCAATCAATTTTCCTTTATTCACATGTTCAAGAATAGCATTTTTCGTTCCTTGATGAGCATTTAATGAATCGGCACCTGGTCCACCAGGTAAGAGCAATAAGTCTGCATCAGCAAAATTGCCTTGTTCAAATAATATATCAGCTTTCACTTCAATTTTTCTTGCTCCTTTTACAAAAGGATTTTTCGTTGTTGAAACTGTAATTACTTCGAGTCCGGCACGACGAAGAATATCGACTGGAGTTAAGGCTTCAATTTCTTCGAAACCATCGGTTAAAAATATGTATGCTACTTTTTTCATAGTGTAAAATTGATTTAATTGTAAGTAAACATACAAAAAACTATGTTTTGAGTCGAATATTTTTTTAAATACTTACATAAATATATCGTTTACTATTCGTCAAAGTCAATAGAATTAAGGACTATAAACCAATACTTTGGAAGTATTTGTGCATTGTGTTTTTTTACTCAAAAACGAAACCTTTTGTACTATCTTTTCGTATATTTGCTGGGAGATTTATTTTTATAAATTTAAGTTAAATTATAATGATTAGGTTGACTAATCATATTGAACAGGTTTGGGGATCGTACAAAAAAAGAATCGCTTATGAAGGTATTGTACAAAGGGGGATGGTTAATCATATTATTGTTTTTTATAAATGTTCGTTTATATAGTCAATCAGTTGGCGAGTATAAAACAAATGCAACAGGTACGTGGTCGTGGACTACGACAGCTAATTGGTTAATATTTAATGGTACGTCATGGGATCCTGCAACAGTATATCCTGGACAAGATGCTAGTGCAGGAGTTGTAACCATCGATGATAATACACTTGTTACTATTGATCAAAATATTTCGTTTCCTATATCAGGTTTAATTATTTCAGCGTATAATAATAATTCGAGTTTAACATTTACTGGAGCAGATAGTTTAACTATTACTGGAGCAGTATCATTTTCAATACCAAACTCAAGTTCTGTTTCTAACACATTAAGTATTTCTTCAGGTATTTTGAATTGTTCGTCACTTTCGATGGTATCAACATATGATAATTCAAAATTACAAAACGTAACAATTTCGAATGGAGAATTGAATGTTGCAGGTAGTTTAACAATGTCATCAGCGACTCAAAATACTTTAATCATTACAGGTGCTGGAAAATTACGAATTGGCGATTCTTTTAGTCCTGTATCTACTGTAACGTTAAATCCATCTTCGATTATCGAATTTAATGGAATAACTTCTCAATTAATTCCAGCACTTTCTTCAGGATACAGTAATTTAATAATCTCAGGAAATGGCAGTAAAACGATTCAAGCCAATAGTACTGTAAATGGAAATCTAACAATAAATACAGGTGTTGAATTTAGCGATGGTGGATATATTGTTACTGGTTCTGGTTTAGGGAACTTTATCCTTTCATCTGGAGCAACATACACTACAACACAAGCAGGAGCAACCATATTTCCTCAAAACTTTGCAGCGTCAACGGTTGACCCAACAAGTTTAATCAATTTGAATGGTAGCGGAATATATTCATTACCATCTTCACCATCATCATTTGGGAGTATAAATATTAATGCTGCAAGTACTATTACATTAACTGCACCAATAACTATAAATGGCGATTTTAAAATTGGCAGTGGAGCACGCCTAAATGATGGAGGAAATGTTATTACTGGAAATTCATCAGGATTATTTACCATAAGTTCAGGAGCTGTATTTGCTTCAACTCAAACTTCTTCAACCGTTTTCCCTCTAAATTTTACAACAAGTTTTGATCCTAGCAGTACAATTTTATTAAATGGGAGTGGAAATTATACATTGCCTGTAACTCCTAATTCTTTTGGAATCATTTCTATAAGTGGAACATCAACAGTTACATTAGGTTCTCCTATTTCTGTTACTGGAGATTTTTCAGTTAATTCTGGTGTTACACTGAATGATGGTGGATTTACAATTACTGGTAATTTAGGGGTATTTAAGCTTTGTGCAAATGCAACATTTTCTACCAATCAGGTTTCTTTATTTTTCCCACAAAACGTTACAAACAATTTTGATCCTACTAGTACTTTGTCTTTTAATGGATCTGGAAATTATACATTACCTGCAATAATGCCAACAATTGGTTCATTACTTTTTAATGGTACAGGTACTGTTTCTCTGGCTTCAGCAATTACCGTAAATGGAAATATTACAATAAATAGTGGAGGATTAAATGATAATGGATTTCAAATTACAGGAGTTGGTGGTAATCTATTAAATGTGGCATCGAATGCATCGTATATTACAAAACGAATAGCAACACCATGGTTTCCTACGAATGTAAATATTTCGTTGGCACCCAATAGTACTGTTGATTTTGCGGGTAATGGCTCATATACATTACCAAACACTCCAAGTACATTTGAAAATCTAATCTTTGATGGAACAGGTACACACACCTTCTCAAATTCTAAAACAATAAACAAAAACTTTACGATTAATTTTGGAACAGTTGCTGATGGTGGTTTTCAGATTATTGGAAATAATACAGGTACGTTAACTTTAGCTAGTGCAACCAATTTAACGCTCGGTACAGCTGCAGTTTCACCAGCAACTGTTTTTCCAACAAATTTTAGTACAACAACATTAGCTTCTAATAGTACTATTATATATAATTCAAATGCATCACAAGTCATTTCAAAAGTACCTGTTTATGGAAATTTGACTTTAGCTGCTTCAGCTGCTGTTACGAAAACGTTGTCAGGTAATTTGAATATTGCCGGAACTTTAACGATAAATGCAAATAATACTTTAGCTGATGGTGGTAACATAATAGCATGTGCCGGAGCGCTTACCATTAATGGAACACATACTGGTTCAGGGAAAATACAGCTAAATGGTTCTGGAACACAAAATATTAGTGGTATTGGTTCAATAAACAATTGTGAAATAAACAAAAGTGCGGGTAATGCAAATTTAACTTCAAATTTCATGATTAATGGAGTTATTACAATAACATTAGGGAATTTTTCATTGAATACTTGGACACTTTCAACACTTGATAATATAATTATAAATGGAGGTAAATTCCTTTTAACGGTTTCAGCTACTGCCCAATCATTATTAAAGGTTTCAAATGGGAGAACTATTACAAATAATGGTGGAACTATTTCGTTTACTGGGTCTTCTAGTAAATTGACTAAACTGAGTTTAAATGGAAGTAATGGCTATTATTCTTATATACAGAATAGTGGAATATTTTCAGCACAATATTACTATTTTGAAAATTGCTTATTTACAATTTCTGGTGGAACAGTTTCTGGTAATACATTAAATTATGGAACCTTTTCGACAATAGGTACTCCTAGTTATCCTATTAATTCTGCATATTTAAATTTAGGGAGTTTTGGTACAGCATTAACGGCAAATGTAGTTACGTTTAATGCTGGGACACAATATAATGTAAGCAAATCAAGCGGCAGTATAATTACTTTGAATTCAGGAAATGGTACGTTATATGGTTCCGCATATGAAAAGGATGATTTAAGTGCAACGACTGGTTTTGTACAATGGAGTGCTGGATCAATATATTATTCGCATGGAACCGTAGATTTTACAACAACAACAAATTGGAAAGATGGTTCGGGTGTAGCACTTCCTTCAACGGCATATTTTGCCGATAAAATGCACTCATTTGTCATTAATGCTAATGATCTTGCAACGGTAAATGCAACCATTGATGTTTTTGATTTGACCGTAAATGCCAATGCAACACTCACAATTGGGAATAATGGAACAACAAAAACAATTACGATTGAAGATAGTTTGTCGGTAAGTGGTCTTGTAAATGTTGGAGGTACAGTTGCAAATACATTAACATTATACGGCGATTTAAATATTAATAATAATGGTGTTTTAAATTTATACAACAATTCTACGGTAAATGTTAATACGAATTTTCAAGGTGGAAGTATCCAATCGGTGAAGGGTTCTGGTTCTGCATCAAATATAACATTTAACAATATAACATTACTGGGTTTAACAAATTTAACCCCATGCTTTGCATTGAATATTAAAGGAAATGTAACTTTTAACAATAATACAACATTTACATCTGGATCATATACTCATACAGTTGCAGGAAATTGGATAGGAGTAGCAACAGGAATTCATAACTCATCGGGAACTATTCAGTTTAATGGTTCAGCTCCTGTAATTTCTGGCCAAACAAACTTTAATAACGTCAATTTCTCTGGAGTAGGAACTCCAATTATTGGTGGATTGACAAGTTCAACTATAACCATAGATGGCTCATTGACAGTATCTAATAATACAAACTTAATTATTGGAAATACAACAAATATAAACAGAACTATTTCAGTTAATGGCGATATAACGATTAATCCTTTGGGAACAATTAGTGTTGGTGCTTTTAACGCAACTCATCAGATTATATTGAATGGGAATTTAATTGTAGATGGAACATTAAACATGTTCAATGCCACTGGTCAAGTCTGTGATCTCACTTTTACAGGAGCGACTTCTCAATCTATTTCAGGTGCGGGGCCTATTTGTAATTTCAATAAAATTACTGTTAATAAAGGAATAGACTCAACGTCAATACTTGAAGTTACGAGAGTTATAACGCAAAAGGCACCTGTGTCGTCGGCAAATAACTTAATACTAACGAGTGGAACATTTAAACTCTCAAGTGCATCAACATTAATACCATATTTTGGTTCTCAAATTTTATGTGCTGCACCGTCTCGTTTATGGATTAACAATGCTGCTGCAGATATTTCATCTGTCGGTGCAGGTAGTTCAATATCGGCTCAAGTTGCCACAATAAATGGAACGTTACTTGTGTCACATGGTAAATTTGAATATGGCAGTGGAAATGATAGGATGGTTCTAACAGCAGCAACAAGTGCTTTAATCATAACAGGTTCAGATGCAATTGTTACAATTTATGGTGGATTAAATAATAATACCGCTCTACCTGCAGCGTTAACAATTACAAACGGGAAATTAATTTTTGATTGTCAACCTTTAATAGGCAATAACTATTCAGCAAATGCTTATTTGGTAGATTTAAGAGGATTAATAACATTTACCGGAGGAACAATGCTGTTTGTAAATCCATCGAAAAATTTAACACCTAACAGTACTGCAAGTGCAATATTAGGATTAACGTCTTTAAACCCTTCAAGTACTTTTATTGGAAGTACAATACAGTTTGGCGATGGTATTAGTTCAGCGACTGGAGGAAGCTCTGATGGCTTCAATATTCGTTCAAATAATGCATATTATTTGGGTAATATTATTGTTAATGGAAACGCCCCTTCTTTAAGTTATCGATATGTAAAACTATTTTCGAATGTATATGTTGCAGGAACAATTACAATAAATTCAAGCTCAGAATTACAATTAAATGGTTTAACTCTATTTTCGAAAGGTAATTTTGTTAGTAATGGTACTTTTAATACAAGCACTCTAAATTCGACATTAACTGAAAATGGAAATTCAACTCAAACGATATCTGGAACTCCAATCACTTTACTTAATTTTAAAATTGATAATATTGCAGGCGTTGATATTCAATGTCCTATTATGATTCAAACATCTCTTAGCTTAGTTAATGGATCTTTAAATAGTTCAATTGGAAGTATTACATTAGGAAATAGCACCGGAACTTTAACCATAACGAGAACGGATGGTAATTTATCAGCAATACCTATATGGAACATAGCTGGAGTTACTTTAAAATTAGTATATAATTCAGCAAATGCTGTAACTACAGGCAACGAATTACCGAAAACGCAAAACGGCCTGATTTCGACTCTTACCAATAGTTCAACAAGCACAGTATCTTTAGCAAATACTACTAATATTACACTCACAACCTTAATCTTAACAAGTGGCATTTTAAATTTACAGAATGATACGATTACCATAAAAGGAACAATAACAAGAACAAATGGAACCTTAAGTTCTGGAGTCGGTGCTTCAATTACGTTTTCGAATACAGCAAATTGGACTATACCAGTAAACACTTTTACCAATAATAGCATAGAATTATTGAATCTTACTGTTAATGAAGGTACTTCAATAATTGTAGCAAGTGTAGTATTGCCTGCCAATTTGAAATTAATTATTGATGGAACTCTAAGCTTAAAAACTGGAAGATTAGCTTTGGGTGCTAATGATAGTTTAGTCTTTCAAACAGGAAATACTCCTATTGATAGAGATGGAAATTTAACAATAGGAACAATTACAACTACTCCAACTGCTTCTATCATTTTTGGATTAACTGATGCAAGTGGAAATCAGATTGTTATACCTAATTCTGTATTTACAACAGCACCAAGTATTTCGGGACTGATAATAAATCGGACTAATGGTGTAATATTAGGTAATCAGGCAATTGTAATTACTTTAGCTGGAACATTAAATTTAAAATCAGGTACTTTCGATTTGAATGGATCCTCCTTAATTACAACTGCAGCTATACCATTTAAACGAACTAATGGAATATTAATCGCAACAAACGCATTAATCTCTTTTGGAACAAATGCTGCAAATGCTTTGCTACCGAACGATCTTTTTAGTGCGAGTCCTGCACTTATTAAAAATTTAACAATAAATAGATCTGGTGGTATTACATTGGCAAATCAAGAAATTAAAGTAACAGGAACAACAACATTTACAAATGGAATAGTAGCCGTTAAAGATTATGACTTCGAAATCGTTACTACTGCTGGTACACCTTCAGCAACTGCAATGGTTGTTCAATCGGGAACAGGTCGAATGAAACATTATTATGGTGCAACTAACTTTACCTTTCCGCTTGGAGATTTATCTCCTGCAGCTTATTGCCCAGTAAATTTAAACTTTAGTGCTAATGCAACTCCTGGTTATATTTCAGTAACGACTTCCAATGGTACAAACGGTCATATTTCTGGAACAACAACAGATTTCTTAAATAGATATTGGACAATTTTAGCACCTTCGTTAACGACCTACAAGTATACTGCAACTTTTGGATATGCTGTTGGTGATATTAATTCACCAAATTCACAAGAAGTTAATTTCATGGAGCAAATTTGGAATGGAAGTGCTTGGATGCAAATAAATACGAGTACAACTAATACTGCAACGCATGTTTGTTCATCAGGACCAACAGCATTAACCGAAACAACTGGGCCATTAAACGGAAATAGTTTCACAACTTTTCCAACAACATCGGGATTATATTATTGGTCAAAAGCATCAACAGGATGGAGTACATTAACAACTTGGGAAACATCAATTTCGAATTCAGATCCAGGTGTTAATTCAGGAACTCCTGCTGCATTTGCTCCAACATCAGCCAATAGTTTAGGAATTATTATTAGAAGTGGGAATAATGTTAGTTTAAGTGGGGGATATACCCTTGACCAATTTGTTATTAAAAATGGAGGTACTCTAATAATGAACGGTACAAGTTTTAATCTTTCAAATGGAACAGGTGATGATTTGACCGTAGAAAATGGTGCTACTATAATTGCAACAACAGGAGTAATTATAGCAACGTCTCCTAACGTAAAAATCACTATCGATGGTACTTTTAAGACATCAAATAGTAATGGTTTTGCAGGAACTACAACTTCAACAATAAGAAGTACGAATAATCCAACAGTTAGTCTTATAAATGAACCTTCGAGCATTATTGAATATAATGGTGCAGCTCAAATAGTAACAGCATTAACTCCATATTATAATCTTAAAATATCAGCTACTGGAATTAATACAATTAATACACTATCAAACACAGTGAACATTAACGGAGACTTAACAATTTCTGCGGGTACACTTGATTTGGCGTCTTCTTCTACAATTAATATAACAGGTGCAACAACAATTTCGAGTTCAGGGTTGTTGTTTTTTAATGGAACTACAGTTAAAACTGTTACCATTGGTGGAACTCTTTCGGGAGCTGGAACAATTGATATGACAGGAGCAGCTCATACTTTACGTTTGGCTGGAGCAACAAATGGTATTACAACATTAAAAACAGATGCATATCCAAGCACAATAGATTATAATGGTGTTGGTATTCAACAAGTTTTTTCTAGCTTAAATTATAAATCATTAACTATTTCGGGAAGTGGGATAAAAACTGCTCAAGGAAATGTAACTGTAAATAATAATTTAAATATTTCTGCAGGTACATTAAATCTCGGAACTTCAATGCTTTTTTCAGTTGCAGGAACAGCAACAATATCCGGGTTGTTAGTTTTTAATGGTTCTACCATTAAAACGGTTACAATTGGTGGATCTCTTTCGGGAGTTGGAACAATTGATATGACAGGAGCAACTCATTCATTAAGTTTGGCCGGAGCAACTAATGATATTGCAACATTAACTACAGATGCAAATTCAAGCACAATCGACTATATTAAAGCAGGTGATCAAACGACTCTGATACTTAGTCCAAATTACAGAAACCTTAGAATTTTGAATAGTGGAAATAAAATACTTACTGGAGCAATAATGGTAAACGAAAATTTATCAGTTTTGGGCGGAACATTAATTGCTAATTCGAACGTTATTACAGGTGTATCTGGAAAAACGTTTAGTATCGGAAATGGAGCGGCATATACGAGTACTCATACCGTTTCGTCTTGGTTTCCAACAAATATGACGTGTAATTTTGCTCCTGCGAGTACTGTTAATATTAATGGCAATGGGACTTTCACCCTACCGATAGTTCCAAATTCGTACGGTAATTTATTTTTTGGTGCTGCTGGAACAAAAACAATGAGTACAGCAACAACTATAAATGGGAATTTAACAATTGCTGCAGGCTCATTATCCGATGGTGGTTACCAAATAATAGGAAATTCTTCAGGAACACTATCTGTCGTAGCTGGAAGTTCACTTTTAATTGGTTCAGCGGCATTTCCAACAATCTTTTCGAACATATTATTAGCACCTAATAGCACTATCTCGTATGAGTCAGCAGGTATTCAAACAATATCGAACATTCCAACATATCAAAATTTAATATTGGCAACCAATGGAAGTAAAAATATTGTTGGAGCAACAACAATTCAAGGAAATTTGGCCATTAATAATTCTGCTACTCTTTATTTTGGAACCACTGCGCATACCGTTACGTTAACAGGCGATTTATCTGGAATTGGTAATATAAATATGGCCGGAGCTGCACATTCTCTGATTTTAAATGGTGCAAATAATGTCATATCAGCATTAACGACTGATGGGAATTCAAGTACAATAACATATAGTGGAACCTTAGCTCAAACAATTTTTGGAAGTTCGAACTATCGAAATCTTGTTTTATCAGGATCAGGAATAAAAACAATTTCATCGGCATCAACAATAAACAACAACTTTACAATTGGAAATGGAACAACATTCGTTGATGGCGGATTTTCATGTTCATTAAAAGGAGGTCTTACAAATAGTGGAACTTTTCAAGGGACAGGTGTAACTTCAGTAAATGGTTCTGGAGCACAAACACTAACTTGTGGTAATGCAACATTTGGAACTTTAGAAATAAACAATGGTTTAGGTTCGTTATCAATCTCTGGGAATAATATTACAATTGGAGATTTTACTATAACATCGGGAACATTAACACAAAATGCTATAACGGCACTTAGTGTAACTGGTAATACATACATTTATGGGCCAAATGGCGTTCTTTCATTCCTAGACATAAGTGGAACTAAGACTTTTAATAATATAAAAGTATTTTCAGGAGGAAAATGGTTTGCAACGACTCCAATTGATTTTCGCTTAAATGGGAATTTAGTTGTTGACCCTGGGGGAACTTTTATAGCAAGTACTGGAGAATACACACTGGGAGGTTCAGCAAACCAAACAATAGATAATAACCTATCGGGCTTTAAACTAGCATTAAATAAGTCAGTAGGAATTGTTAATTCAACATTATCAACTCTAACACTTACAAGTTTAAATTTAAAACCTGGAAATGCAGGAACGTTTCAAGCACCTCCTTCACTTTCTATTTTAGGCGATTTGACTGTAAATTCAGGATTGTTTGATGCTTCAGCGGCGAATAATTTAACCGTTAATGGCAACATAACCGTTAATGGTGGAACAGTAAATTGGGAACCAAATGTTACTCTTAATGGATCAAATAGTCAAACAATTACAGGAATTGCTATTCCTTCGTTTACAAACCTAACAATAAACAATTCAGCAAGCGGCGATGCTATTGTTTTAAATAATTCTATATCTGTTAGTAATATACTTACTCTTTCAGATGGAATTGTTAAAACAACTGCTACGAATCTTTTACAAATGGGTTCTATGGGAACAATTGCTGGAATTCCTTCTGATAATTGTTTTATTAACGGTCCAATGAGACATACTATAAATTCAATTGGCGGAAATGTAACAAAAGCGTTTCCTGTAGGTAAAAATGGGAAAATGCATATGTCTGAAATAACCATAAATCAAGCAACTGCTACAAATACAACCTATACTTGCGAATATATCAATTCGTCGGCAGTGAGTTTGCATGCTTTACCAACAACAACTGGATTAACAAACGTTTCAAGTCTTGGTTATTGGCATGTCGACAAAACTCATGAAATCATTGATTATACAACAGGAAATGATGCTAATTTAACCAATGCCTCAATAAAACTTTATTACTTAAGCAATGAAGGTGTTACTGATCCAACTCACCTTTTTGTTGCAAAGAGTCAAAACGTAAGTGGAACAACCGTTTGGAAAAATGTAGGTGGCAGTGCTAATGCGTCTTCTGTGACATCAGGGTTGTTTAATGCATTTTGTAATATTTCATTAGCTTCAGATTGTTCGTGTAATGCATTACCAATATCTTTAACAAAATTCAATGTTCAAAAGAAAAATGATGATGTCGCAATTTCATGGGAAACAGCTTCAGAAACAAACAACGATTATTTTACTTTAGAACGTTCAACAGATGGAAAAATATGGGAAAGTATTTTCACATGCAAAGGAGCTGAAAATAGTACCGAAATAAACATCTATTCGTTTATAGATAAGGATGTTGAAACAGGTATTCTATATTATCGATTGAAACAAACTGATTTTAATGGCGATTATATTTACAGTGACGTTCGAAGTATAAGAATCAGCAATTCTGATTTAGAATTTACGGTTTATCCAAATCCTACAAATTATTATAATGTAAACATTGTGGTTTCAGGCAAAAAAGATGAGAAGATTATTCTTGAAGTAAGCGATAATATTGGCAAGGTTATTTATAATGGAGAAGTATCTCTCAATAATAGTACAACGAAAAACATTAATTTGGCTGATTATTGTATATTACATCCTGGTATATTCTATACTATTACGGTTATTTCAAATGGGAAAACAATAAGTAAAAAGGTATCTGTTCAGTAAAGAATTACTATAATTAAAAAGGGAAAGAGTGTGTTTCATAATATATGAAACACACTCTTTCCCTTTTTAATTCCTTAATGTATTATTTAAATATATCCTCTTAGCTTTCCTTTATAAGTAATGTTTGAAGAATTGAAAAAATCTTTTCAGTATCTGAATTAATATCAAATGAATTGTTTTTTAACGCCCAACGAGTAACAGTTATCCTCATGGTTCCAACAATAATAAGTGCAAGTTCAGAACTATCAATATCAGCGCGAATTTCCCCTTTTGACGCCGATTCATCAATGAGATATTTAAAATGAGAAATAGTATCATCCATTATATTTAATACCTTACTTTGAACAGTTGGTTCATTTTTGTATATTCCATCACTTAAGTGAACCGTAATTAATGCAGGATTATTTGAGAAATAGCTAAAATACTCATTTATTGTACTTTTTATTCTCACTAATGGAGACTCATCTTTTTGTTTGATTTCATCAAATTTTTTGATAATTATGTCTTCTAGAAAGGTTAATACGGCAAAAAGTATATCCGATTTGCTTTTAAAATGTCGATAAGCAGCAGCTTCAACAAATCCAATTTTATTTGCTAAATTTTTGATTGTAAATTCCTGAATACCACCTTCACCTATTAATGCAATTGAAGCATAAATAATTTCTAATTGACGTTTTGAAAAATTAGCCATTTTTACAAGTATAGAATATAAAGTTGTGTTAAAAAGTTAACACTTACTAACTGGCAATATTACAACTGAAATTGACAAAATCCAAAGAGTTCGTCTGTTTATCTTTCATCAAATTGAAAATAATTATTTGAAAGTATATGCTATCTAGAGATTTAAATAAAAAATAAAAACTAATTTTGCATACATTAAATCCAATTTTTGAACATTGAAAAAGATCTTAAATTCAATATATAAAAAAGCTTTAAATCTTGAGTATTTGAGCATGGAAGATGGTATTTGTTTGAATAATAATGCTCCAACTTCAGAACTCATTTTTATCGCAAATGAAATTCGCAAACAGTTTCATAATGATAATAAGGTAACATGGATTATTGATCGTAATGTTAATATCACCAATGTTTGTATTGCCCGTTGCAAATTTTGCAACTTTCATCGCTTAGTCAATCAAGAAGGCACCTACATCACCAACATTGATGAGTACAAACAAAAAATTGATGAAATGCTGTTATTAGGTGGAAATCAACTTTTGTTACAAGGTGGGTTACACCCAAAATTAGGATTGGAATTTTATAATGATTTGTTTCGCAAATTAAAAAAGGTATATCCTTCCGTTAAACTTCATGCATTAGGTCCGGCAGAAATTCACCATATTGCTAGAATAGAAAAAACATCTTATCGAGACGTCTTAATTCAATTAACTCAATCGGGATTAGATAGTTTACCTGGTGCCGGAGCTGAGATTTTGTCTGATAGAGTCCGGAAAATATTATCTCCAGGCAAATGTACCGCCGATGAATGGTTGAATGTAATGCACGAAGCTCATAAACTAAAAATCACAACTTCGGCAACAATGATGTTTGGGCATATTGAAACAATCGAAGAACGAATTCAACATCTTATTTCAATACGTCAGGTTCAATCCGAAAAACCAGAAGATTCTCAAGGATTTGCAACCTTTGTTCCATGGCCATTCCAAGAAGAACATACTGTTTTGAAAAATAGTTTAGGTATTAAAAACTCAATTACGAGTGAAGATTATATTCGATTTATAGCAATAAGCCGTTTAATGTTGCCAAATTTTAAAAACATTCAAGCATCTTGGTTGACAGTAAGCGTTCCTGTGGGGCAAATTTGTTTACATGCTGGTGCGAATGACTTTGGTTCAATTATGATTGAAGAAAATGTTGTTTCAGTTGCAGGAGCCAGTCATACAATGGATGCAAAAGGTATGGTTAAAGCTATTTCAACTGCGGGATTTATACCGCAACTTCGCAATCAAAAATATGATTACGTTAATTCGTGAGATTTTTAATGCTTTATAAAAATTATTTTATATTCTCCATTTATTTGCTTAAACCATACTAAATTATCACCGATCATTACTCCATGTTGATCGCGGTATAATTGACGTATCTTTTGACCAAGAACTGCTTCTCGAATATTTTTTGAAAATATTTTTTCGTAGTTTTTTATAAAATCTGATTCATCTTTTATATTTCCTAACGGAAATTTAATGTAGTTTGCTATTTGATCTTTGTCGTTCAATTTCACCATATTACGGAATTGCATATAAAAATCTTTAAATGCACGAGGATTACTTATACCTGCAATTGTCCAGGTTGTTGGGGTATTGCCATTGTAATAAAATATTTCATCACTATATTCGCCATCATCGGGAGCCGAAAATAGTTGTTCTACATAATTTGTGTCTGATTTAATCATAATGATATGGCCATCTGGCTTTATTCTATAAACCGTAATAATTGAATCATTAGCATCAAGCATTTCAGTTGGTTCATCAGTCAGAATTGTTTGAAATTTTCGGGTAATAATTGTTGAATCATCAGTAATTCTTGCTGATATTTTGTAAGAATAACCTTCAAGTTGATTATTTCCTGCAACTTCTATGTTTGATAGTGGAACCCTACCTTTCAATAATATCACACGAATAATCCGGTTTTCTCCACTCGTTAATAGTAAAGAATATGCTCTGAATTTACCTAGTTTGCGTTTCCCTAAGAAAGAAACATCCCATTGCGTAGCGTCTTCAATATCAGGCAATAATATTGATAAATTATCGACATCAACTTTGGCTCGTGAAGTATCATTTTTAATACTGTCTATATTTATATAATTCTCAATTGAAGCCTTACACTTAGAGTTCATCATCCTAATTGAAACCTCATTAGCTCTGCGGCATGAAACTGCAAATACAATTAAAAAAGCTAATACAATATTTTTATCTATACTATTTGTTTTCATTTTAAAAACGATTTAATTCTAACTTTTAACGAGACTTTCTCCTCTAAGAAATTAATGAAGGTAAATCTAAAACTCTTTTCAGCTTAAAACAAATCTAAATGTAGTAAAAAAAAATGTAATTTTACGTTTTATTGAACGACTACTTTTAACTGTTGTACGTCAAGTTCACTGATTCAAATATATTGCTTTTAGTGAACGTATAGGTATAGGTAATACATAATAAATTACAAATGAAAATAGAAATAATGGATACTACTCTTCGCGATGGAGAGCAAACATCAGGGGTTTCATTTACTGATAAAGAAAAATATACAATAGCTAAACAATTATTGTCGGATGTTCGTGTTGATAGGATTGAAATAGCCTCTGCTCGAGTATCGAAAGGCGAATTTGAAGCTGTAAATCGAATTATGAAATGGGCTGACAAGGCTGGATATATTGCTAAAATCGAAGTTTTAGGATTTGTAGATGGTAAAACGTCTATTGATTGGATTTCAGAAGCAGGAGGTAAATGTTTAAATTTATTGTGTAAAGGCTCATTAAAACATCTAGAAGGACAATTACGCAAAACCCCACAACAACATATTGACGAAATTAAAAGTGCTGTAATTTATGCTGAAAGTAAAGGTATCAGCGTTAATATTTATCTTGAAGATTGGTCAAATGGCATGCGATCGTCAAGAGAATATGTTCATTTTCTAATTGATGCTTTAAAGGAAACTAATATAAAACGTTTTATGCTTCCCGACACGTTAGGGATTTTAAATCCAAACGATACGTTTTTATTTTGCAAGGAAATCGTTGATAAATTTCCAAATCTTCATTTCGATTATCATGGCCATAATGATTATGATTTAGCGGTAGCAAATTCAATGTTAGCTATCGAAGCAGGAGTAAAAGGAATTCATACGTCGGTAAATGGTTTAGGCGAACGAACAGGCAATACGCCACTTTCGAGTATTGTACCTGCATTAACTGATTTAACGAATTATCAAGTATCAGTTAAAGAAAAACATTTAACACAAATAAGTAAACTTGTAGAAGTAATTTCAGGAATAAGAATTCCAGTGAACAAACCTATAATAGGTGAAAATGTTTTTACGCAAACGGCAGGAATTCATGCTGATGGTGATAGTAAAGGGAATTTGTATCAAAGTAAATTGATGCCCGAACGTTTTGGTCGAACTCGCAAATATGCTTTAGGGAAAACATCGGGTAAAGCTAATATTCAAAAAAATCTTGAAGAATTAGGATTAGATTTAGATCAAGAAACGATAATTAAAGTCACAAATAAAGTTATTGAGCTTGGTGATAAAAAAGAATCAATCACAACCGAAGATTTGCCATATATTATAAGTGAGATTTTGGGAGAAATGGCAATCGAAGATAAAGTTAGAATTTCAAATTATTATATAGCACATGCAAAGGGTCTAAAACCTGTTGCAACAATTAGTCTTGAGCGTGAAGGTCAAATATTGCAAGAAACAGCAGCCGGTGATGGTCAATACGATGCATTTATGAATGCATTACGAAAAATATATGAGCAATTCGATATTAACTTACCAGTTTTAGCCGATTACATTGTAACAATTCCTCCAGGAGGGAAAACGGATGCTTTGGTTGAAACGATAATCACATGGAAATTAGGCGGGAAAATCATTAAAACGAGAGCTCTTGATCCTGACCAAACGGCTGCAGCAATTAAGGCAACCATTAAAATGCTGAACATTATAGAACAGCAAGATTCACACTAGGTATAAAAAAACGAAAATAGTTTGAGCAAATCCGCTCAAACTATTTTTTTATGCATTGATAGAATAATTCGTCAATCCAAGCATAATGACTGCAAATCCATTCTTTTTTGCATCCCGTTTTTTCAAATTCACACTTCTCAAATAAAGCAATACTAGCAGTGTTGTCTAATAGAATGTTGGCATATAATTGGTGCAGTTGCAGTATTTGGAAACAATAGGTTTTTAATTGTTCAAGTGCTAAAAATCCATAGCCTTTTCCACATTCCAGTGGATCAATTAATATACCTACGCCAGCTCTTTTATTAATAGGATCAAAATCGAATAAGTCAATTGCACCTAAAACTTTATTCTCGCGAAGTTTATCCACAATGATTAAGCGTAATTGCTTAGCAGAATATATGTCTTCGTGTGAATTTTGGATATATTGTTCTAATACCGTTCGTGAAAAGGGCGTAATCGTTGAACTAATCAGCCAATTGTTTGTATTGTTTTCCCAGCTATAAAGTACATCAATATCTGATGGTTCAAGAGCTCTAAGTTTTATTAGATTATTTTCTAGGATATTACTATTCATAAATCAATATTTTAACAATGGATATTCGATAAATTTAGTAAACAAATGGAATCGGAAACAAATAAAACACAAAATGTTTGTATTTTTTTTCAAAAAAGCATTGGGCAATGAAATACAAAACCTATTTTTGCCTAAAATTTTCTACAGGAATTTAAATCATAAACCAACCTGTTTATGTCAGACAAACAAAAGACAATAAAAACGCCCTTTAGCTACTCAGGCAAGGGACTACATACTGGAATTGAAATTACGGTAACCGTAAAACCGGCTGAAGTCGATTTCGGTTATAAATTTAAAAGAATAGATTTATCGCCAACAGTTACAATTGCAGCTGTTGCCGAAAATGTAACTGAAACCGCAAGAGGAACAGTAATAGGTTCTTCAAATGCATCGGTAAGTACGATTGAACATCTGTTAGCATCACTGTATGCAAGTGGTATTGATAATGCTGAAATTGAATTAAATGGTCCAGAAGTGCCTATTCTCGATGGAAGTTCAAAACCGTGGATGGATGCAATAACAACATCTGGAATCGAAGAACAATCTGAAGATAAACGATATTTCATTATTAAAAAGAAAACAGTTTATACTGATGAAGAATCTGGTGTACAGATTATTGCATATCCTGATGAAACATTGAATTTTGATGTGAAAATTGGTTATGATTCACCATATTTGAAAAATCAATATGCATGTCTTGAAGATATATCTGATTTTGGGACTGAAATAGCAGAATGTAGAACATTTGTTTTCTTCCGTGAAATTGAGAAACTTGCAAAGATGAATCTTATAAAAGGTGGAGATCTTTCAAACGCTATCGTTATTGTTGATCATAACGTAAATCAAGTTGAGGTTGATACTATTGCAAATCTATTTGGTAAAGAAAAAATCGAAATCAAATCGCAAGGTGTTTTAAATAATATTGAATTAAAATATGATAATGAGCCTGCTCGACACAAACTACTCGATTTAATCGGTGATTTATCATTATGCGGAGTGCCAATTAAAGGTAGGATTATTGCTACACATCCTGGACACAAAGCAAATACCGAATTTGCAAAATTATTAAGAGTCGCTATAAAAAAGGAAAAAGGTAAACCAGTTGCACCTCAAATTGATATTTATGCTGAACCAGTAATTGATATCGAAGGTATTAAGAACCTTTTGCCACATAGATATCCTTTTCTATTGGTCGACAAAATAATGAAACTTACGCCAACGTCTATTGTTGGCATGAAAAACGTAACATTCAATGAAAATTTCTTCATGGGACATTTTCCTAAAGAATCTGTTTTCCCTGGAGTATTACAAGTTGAAGCATTAGCACAGTGTGGCGGAGTATTGGTATTAAGCCAAGTTCCTGATCCCGAGAATTATTTGACTTATTTCGTTTCTGTTAAAGAAGTTAAATGGAGACGTAAAGTTGTTCCTGGCGATGTTTTGATTTTCGTTTTAGATTTTTTAAGTCCCTTCCGTAGAGGAATTGCTCACATGAAAGCAACAGCTTTTGTTGGTGATCAAATTGCATGTGAAGGTGAAATGATGGCACAAATTGTTAAGAAACAAGCAGAATAAATGAGCAATCAATTATTACCTTACATTCATCCTAATGCCAAAATTGGCAAAGATGTAGTTATTTCACCATTTTCTTATATCTATGGCGATGTTGAAATAGGCGATGGAACATGGATAGGACCAAATGTTACCATTATGGATGGTGCCAGAATTGGTAAAAACTGTAAAATATTTCCTGGAGCAGTTATATCTGCTGAACCTCAGGATTTAAAATATCAAGGAGAAATCACAACTGTTGAAATTGGTGATAATACGGTTATTCGTGAGTGCGTTACTATACACAAAGGAACAACAGATAAGATGAAAACAGTAGTTGGAAGCGATTGCTTAATTATGGGATACGTACATATTGCTCACGATTGTTTCGTTGGTAAAGGATGTATTCTTGCTAATTTCGCAGCTCTTTCTGGTCACTGTATAATTGAAGATTATGCAATTCTTGAAGGTAAATGTGGTGCTCAACAATTCATCCGCATTGGAAAACATGCATTTATTGGTGGTGGTACATACATTCGTAAAAATGTTCCTCCTTATGTAAAAGCTGCTCGTGAACCAATTAGTTACATGGGAGTAAATGCAATTGGTCTTCGTCGTAGAGGTTATTCGGAAGAAGTGGTTAATAATATTCAAAACATCTATCGTGTACTTTTTCAAAGAGGAACAAACATTTCGCAAGCAATTGATATTATTTGTCAAGAATTTGCAGAATCACCTGAATTAACTGAAATTATAGAATTTGTAAAGGCTTCTGATAAAGGAATTATCAACAGAGGTTAATCAAACGAAACGTTATAAGAAGAGCGATTTTGTCGAAAGATGGAATCGCTTTTTATTTTTAATCGCTAGTACATTGGATTTTTTTTATTTGTTACCAAAGGATTATAAAATCAATAAAACATAATGGAAGTTTTGACAAATAGTATTATCTGTTTACTGTTACCTGCCGTAATTGCATTTTACTATATTCTTGATTATTTTTTAAAATCTGAAACCATAAAAAAGGGATGGTTAATTCTATGCTCATTCGCATTTTACTTTTATCTAACTCATTCGAACATCAAATATCTCGTACTTTCTTTAGTGTTAAATTTTATAGCTGGGAAACTTCTCATAAAAAAGAAGTTAAAACTTTCGAAACCGTTTTATTTGGGAGCAATTGTTATTAATAGTATTCTTTTTATTTTCGTAAAATATAGAATAGAAGTTACGGATACGTATAGTTTTCTTTTTGCGTCATATAATTCATTAAACCAGTGGATTGTTCCCATTGGTTTTGGAATGATAACAATTCAACAAATTTCATATTTAAGGCAATGTTATGACGCAGAAATAAAAGAAGTTAGCATTATTGATTATCTTCATTTCTCAACCTTTTTTCCAAAGTTAATTGCTGGACCAATTACCAGTTACCATACATTTATCGTTACTAATAAAAATGTTGTAAATTATAGAAACATATCTTTAGGTATTTATGCTTTTTTTATTGGTCTAGGACAAAAGGTGTTGTTTGCCGATACTTTTTTAACGATTGCCGACAGAGGTCTTTCATGCCATTCATTAAATTTTGTACAGGCATGGGTAACCGTATTATGTAATACATTTGGCATTTACTTTAATATTAACGGCTATACTTCAATGGCAATTGGGATTGGCCTTTGCTTTAATATAATACTACCATTTAATTTTAATTATCCGTTTAAAGCACCAAATATTAGAGATTTTTGGGAGAAATGGCATATTTCATTTACCCAATTTTTCACAAAAACCTTGTTATTACCAATTGCTGGGAATAAACAACGATTATTGTCCTATTCAATAGGAATTATCATAACGTTCTTCGTTATGTCGTTGTGGCACAAAATAGGATTTCCTATCATTATTTGGGGAGTACTTAATGCTTTTTCCCTAATTGTATTTTCATTTTTCAATAAACTGAATGTTAGGTTACCCAAACGACTTTCTTGGCTTATAACATTCGCATTTATAAATGTTTGTTGGATATTTTTCAGAACGGAAAATATAACACAGTCCATAATCGTGATTAGTGGTTTGATGAATATTAAAGGGTTATTTCTGTATTATAACGAGTTTTATATACTTTGGGGAATAGGAGCAAATTTTATGATCGTTTTACTGCTTATTATTGGCTTGATCGTTGTTCTGAAAATGAAAAACATTAGCGATATTATCGAAAACTATAAACCGTCATTCAAAATTCTACTTATAACAATAGTTTTGATTATAGTCAGTTTATCATACAATAAAGCATACCCAATTCTGTACTATGGATTTTAATAAAGATAAAATAATAGTATTTAGTTTATTGTTTGTTCTATTAATGGTATTGCTATTATTAATAGATTATAAAAAATCATCTTTCAGAAATGGGGATATTAAAGTAAACCAATTTTCTACTATTACCTTATTTGACAATACAAGCAGATTTATTTTTAGAAAAGATTTATTTTTAAAGAATCAGAATATTGATGATTTTGGCGATCATTTTTTTACATTCAAATTTGGAAGTATAATCCATTATTTTGAGAATAAAATTGCAAAATTTCATTCAGGAACCGAAGAACTAATTATAAATAGAAAGGTTCAAAATTTCAGAGAAAATTATATCGGATTATTATCAAAGGTAAATAAAAACGAGAGTCTTTTTGGAATTACGCCAATGCATGCGATCTTCAAACTCGACAAAGATTGTAAAAATCTACCGCAACCTCAAAAATCTATTTCTGATATTTGCTGTAAAGGCGAATGGGAATCAATCCAAATAATCGTTGTGTCATTTGTGGACTCCTTAAAAAACTTGGAAGTATGCATTTCAAATCTTCCATTTCCATTAAAAAACATGCACTGTTTTCTCGGAGAATATGCTTATTGTCGTAAAAACAAATTTCCAACTGAAAACTCCGGTTGGATAGCAGATCCGTTAATCCCATTTGAATTTGACAGTTTGGCAAACCGATTTAAATGTTCTGTTATACCTGCAATAATCCCTAAAGGCGAAACACGTTCTATTTGGCTTAATTATTATATTCCCGAAAATATGAAAGCCGGAACGTTTACTATTAATGTTACCATATGCGCTAATAATATTGATAACTTCAATAAGCAAACGACAAGAATAAATCTAACAGTTGTTGATTATTGTCTACCGAAAACTATGCATTTAAAGAATGCCTTTTCATTTAATCCAGATGCAATTAAACAGTACTATAATATACCACATATTCCGACTACAAAACTCAAAGAATATTATCGTTTTCTACTTGATTATCATTTAAATCCGATGTCATTATATAATCCAATACATTCGACATTTCCTTTAATTAAAGATTGGCAATGGTGCATAGATCGAGGTGCAAATTATTTTAACCTGGGCTACGTTGAGGATATTCCGAAAGACAGTATTTGTTTACTTAATAATTTCAAGAAAACGTTACGAGATAAAATTACTGAAATAAAGAAAAATAACCTTTATTGTTTTGCTTATTTGTATGGATTTGACGAAGTTCCGTTTAGTAAGTACCAGAATCTAAAATTCATGTATAAACAAATTCGAAAGGTTGATAAAGCGATCCCTTTTGCTTGTACCGTACAACCCGTTAAAGAACTTTCAGGTAATGTAGATATCTGGATTCCAGAAATTGAAGCATTTAACGAGAATGTCAAGTTTTCCCACAAAAATGAAAAACTATGGGAATATGTTTGTTTTACGAATAAGGATGTCGTTCCCAATTTTTACACTGAATATGCTGCAATCGATCCTCGAATTGTATTTTGGCAATGTAGCAAAAATAATATTGAAGGTTTTCTCTATTATTGTGTCAACAATTGGATAACGTTTGATACACCAAAGGAATTAAAATCAGAATTTCAATCGCTTTATAAAACGATTCCTAAGGTTACCTCTTGGCCTGAAATGCCATGGATTGGACATAGCTATCGAATAAATGATGGACAACGTTTTGCAACTGGCGATGGTCAGTTAGTGTACCCCGGTAAAAATATGGAATTATATCCATCAATTCGATTAATTAATATTCGTGACGGCATTGAAGATTATGAGATTTTTTATCAATTACACATCTGGCAGCAACACTTCGAAAAAAACGGCAATAATAACAAAGCCGATTTAATAAAAACCTTTATTGCTAAAGCTTATGGCTGGATACCTGCAACAAAAAAAGAAAAGAAAAATCCAGACGAGCTTATTGCAATAACAGATGAAGCTAAAGTTCTGTTGGAAGAATGTTTGAAAGGGGCTACTTGTTCACCCCTTACTCAAGCAAAAAAGTGAAATTAGTTTAATAAAGCATTTCTGAATAACGAATTAAAGCTGATATCTATTAAAGTTCAGCAATTATCATCACATAATTTTTGCCATATTTTTTAGCGCATTTGGGACAGGTTGTATACCACATATACATTTTTTTCATCATCAGTCCTTTTGATGAAATTTTAGATTGAAAGTCTTTAGTCCACGTACCCGTTTGGTTATATGAACCCTCATAAACCTTGCTATAAAATTTACCGCTTAATTGAGTGTTAAAAGCATTAGGAACTTCTTTGTCTATGCTAAATAGGGTCTACTGAATAACTCTACCTCTTCGAGAATCAAACAGCAAAATCAATATCGATTTTATCCCAAAGATTACAATTTAAAGGGCTTATAATTTTATCAACTAAAAAACATCCACTTCT
>Ga0302292_1000312_pt1 | contig 34483 bp, 31 predicted proteins | sample III_Fen_N2_1_FD_194553 | JGI IMG/M metagenome (GOLD analysis project Ga0302292, IMG submission 194553) | Peat permafrost microbial communities from Stordalen Mire near Abisko, Sweden - III_Fen_N2_1 | ecosystem: Environmental > Terrestrial > Soil > Wetlands > Permafrost | place: Sweden: Abisko...
TATGAAATAGGAAAAAAGAGTAGAAAAGTATTACCTAGGCTTTTTTATGAAATAGGAAAAAAGAGTAGAAAAGTATTACCTAGGCTTTTTTATGAAATAGGAAAAAAGAGTAGAAAAGTTTAAAATTGAATATGGAAGAAAAAAAAATAAAAAAAAGAATTATGACAGGAATAAAACCAACTAATAAACTACATTTAGGAAATTATATTGGAGCAATAAAACAGATTCAGGAAATGCAAAATAATCCAGATTTAGAGATTTTTCTTTTTGTACCAGATCTTCATTCCTTGACCGACGAATACAATTCAATATATGATGTTATGAAAGCTTATATAGGAATTTGTGGAGAAGACATCACCTATTATGTACAATCTCAGCACAAAGCTATTCCCTATATTGCATGGATTTTATCCTGTTGTACGCCCTATGGTGAATTGAAAAGAATGACTCAATTTAAGTCCAAAACCTGTTCTAAAACCTGTTTAGAAATTAATGAGATAGAAAACTCTATTAATAGTGGATATTTATACTATCCAATTTTGATGGCAGCGGATATTTTATCTATTGATGCGGATATTGTTCCCGTTGGAATTGACCAAAAACAACATATTGAATTAACTAGAGATATTTGTTCTCATTTTAAGAAAAAATTTAAGAAGGATATTTTTAAAAAACCTCAAGCAATGATTGCTAAGGCTATTAAGATTATGTCGCTTCAGGATGCTAGTAAAAAAATGAGTAAAAGTGATGAAAACTCTATGGCTACTATATTTTTAAATGATAGTGCTGAGATTGTTGAGAGGAAAATTCGAAGAGCGAAAACTGATTCGGAAAAAATGCCCGATAATGTTGTGGATATTCGAGAAAACCGTCCGGAAATATATAATTTATGTTTAATATATAGGGAAATAAGTGGTAAGGATAGCTTTAATGAGATTGAAACCTTATTTAAAGGAAAAAATATTTCGGAATTCAAAATAGAACTTATTGTAAAGTTAAATTTATTTCTTTCGGAAATTCAAAAAAAAATGAACACTGTAACAATGGAAAATATTAATCAAATATTACAAAAAGATTATGAAAAAGTATCTAGAATAATAGAAAATAAATTAAAGATAATAGAAAATATAGTCTTTCAAAAAGTCTTTGAAAAAGTTTAATGTAAATTTAATTTAAAATAGAAGGTTCTAACCAAGGTTCTAACCAAGGTTCTAACCAAGGTTCTAACCAAGGTTTTAACAAAGGTTTTTACCAATATATAAGTATACTATAGACCTTTTAGAAAAATCCTATAAAAAAAATATTTAAAAATAATAGGAAAAAATAAAATGAAAATTATAAAAATTCCTATAGAAATACTTATGAATAGAAATATATTTTCAATTTTAAAATTATATAGAACACCAAATATTGGCCCCGTAAGTTTCTTCTATTTAATTAATAGATTTGGAAGTGCTCAAAAAGCTATAGAAAATATTGGAAATATCGAAGAGCGATGGAATCGTAGAATACCAAAAAACTTTCAACTTATAGAGAATGAATTAGTTGAGAAAGAAATTGAAGAAACATTAAAAGCTAAGGGAAATTTTCTGTGTTTTGATGATGATCTATTTCCAAGAAACTTTATAGAAAATCTTATTACACCGATAATTATAACCAAAGGGAATATAAATTTATTACAAAAAAATATAATTTCTGTTATAGGAACGCGAATACCATCTTTAAATGGTATAAAATTTTGTTCTAATATCTGTGAAACTCTCGGAAAATTAAATTTTGTTATAGCCTCTGGTTTAGCTAAAGGAATAGATGTAACTGCCCATAAATCCTCTATGAAAACTGGTACAATAGCTATTATTGCTGGAGGAATTAATTCAATATATCCAAAGGAAAATGAAAAATATTATAGGGAAATTATTGAAAAAGGATTATTAATCACAGAGCAGTCGATTTTCCTAGAACCATCTAGTATTTTATTTCCAAGAAGAAATGCCCTTATAGCTAGTTTAGGAAATGCAACGGTAATTATTGAAAGTATGAGAGATTCTGGAGCTTTAATTACAGCGGAAAAAGCAAAAAAATATAAAAAACCTATATTTGCAGTACCTGGACATCCCTATGATGAGAGATATTGGGGTAATAATTATCTTTTAAAAAATGGAGCACATTTTCTTACGGAAACTCAGGATATCCTAGAGGTTTTAGGAGATTTACATGAAAACAATTTAGAGATAAATAATGATTTTGAAAATTTTTCCTCTAAAGAACAGAAAATTATATTGAATATAGTAGAAAATTTAATTGGAATCTCTCCCACATCCTTTGATGAAATTTTATATGAAGCTAGAATAGAGATTCCTAACCTTTCTAACGGTAAATTACTTTCAGTCTTAATTGAAATGGAAATTCTATCTCTAATTAAGATTAATGAAAATAATACAGTTTATCGTATTCATTAATTCTATATTTTATTATGAATTTACTGACGACACTTAAATTTAGGATTTTTCTTATTAATAATAAAGACTTTTCCTCTTCTACGAACTAATTGATTGCCACTATGACGCTTTTTTAATTGTCTTAAAGAACTTACTACCTTCATAAAATAATTTTATCATATATTAAATAATAAAAAAAATTAATCTATGAAATTCAGTATTAGATTACAGCTATATCGCTAAAATAATATCTTTTACATAGAAAAACTATTAGAAATGTTAAAATTGTAGATAGAAATAGAAATATAGAGGTTTTTATATTAATACAGGAAATTATAGAATATATTAAAACAAATACATAGAAGAATAATAGGAAATAGTAAAAGGATGGAGGATTCATATTATAGAAAAAATCATAGGAAATTGGTAATATTAAAATAAAGTTTAAAATACATAGATAAAATCGAGAAATTATAGAATTATCCACACCAAATATTAAACCAATATAGGCTAAAAAGCTGAGGTTTGAGAATTTTGGATTCTTTTTATACAATAAATAGAATAATTCATGGACAAGAAATGTAGATATAATTATTAAAAACCATATTGTAGCTTTCCTTTTATTATCCTTTATTTTTATAGATTCTGAATTTATAACTTCTGAATTATCGTTACATTTTAAATTATATTTCAAATTAATAATGCATAGAATATTATAACAAAATTTTTCTTATTAATAATAAAGACTTGTCCTCTTCTACGAACTAATTGATTGCCACTATGACACTTTTTTAATTGCCTTAAAGAACTTGTTACCTTCATTAAATAATAAAAAAAATTAATCTATGAAATTCAGTATTAGATTATAGCTATATCGGTAAAATAATATCTTTTACATAGAAAAACTATTAGAAATGTTAAAATTGTAGATAGAAATAGAAATATAGAGGTTTTCAAATTAATATAGGAAATTATAGAATATATTAAAACAAATACATAGAAGAATAATAGGAAATAGTAAAAGGATGGAGGATTAATATTATAGAAAAAATCATAGGAAATTGGTAATATTAAAACAAAGTTTAAAATACATAGATAAAATCGGGAAATTATAGAATTATCCACATTAAATAATAAACCAATAGAGGCTAAAAAGCTGAGGTTTGAGAATTTTGGATTCTTTTTATACAATAAATAGAATAATTCATGGACAAGAAATATAGATATAATTATTAAAAACCATATTGTAGCTTTCCTTTTATTATCCTTTATTTTTATAGATTCTGAATTTATAACTTCTGAATTATCGTTACATTTTAAATTATATTTCAAATTAATAATCATAAACTATTATAACATTTTTAATAATAAAGATTTATATTATTATTCTGATTTTCTGATAAAAAGTAAATTTTACCTAAAACAATTATTAGAAATGTTAATAAACCTGAGGAAATTAATAGAAATATGCTCAGAATATTAAAAAAGAATACTATTTGAAAATTTAAAGATATAAAAAATAAAATAAGTATAAAATTATCAAAATCCGATACTTTAGTTTCAAATAAAGTATTATAAATAATTGGAATCAATAATAGGGATAAAGTCAAACATTGATGTACTCTAGAAATACTTGAATTATCAAATTCAATACCCAATCCAAAGGAGCAAATAAGTAAAAAACTTGTATATTTAGCTTCCTTTCTATAGAAAAAGTATATTAAATGGAATAAAAGAAAAATTATAGTCAGAACAAGAAAGGAAAATTGAATCTTTTTTTGAATTTCAAAGAAATTCTTTTCTAAACTTTCCATACTATCGGAGTCTGTTTTACTATCTTCCTTAGAATCTTGAATTGAACCATTTTTCTGATCCATAGATGAATCTAAATCTTGAATATTTATTATTTTTCGAAATGATTCTGTTTCTTTATAATTTTTTTTTCCATTATTTTCGCAATGAAATCTTAAAAAGTTAAACATGTTAAACATAGAAGATTATAACATAAATTTATTTCCTATTAGGATTCCTGTCAGGATTTCTGTTAGGATAATTTTATGTTAGATTTAGATTATTTTGTTCATCAATTAAAGAAAAATGAGGTAGTAGCCTTACCAACGGACGGTGTTTTTGGACTTTTTGCTATTGAGGATAGCCAGGAAGCTATAGAGAAAATTTATGAATTAAAAAAAAGAAAATGGAATAAAAAACTTTGTTCCTATTTGCCAGATTTGGATTTTTTAAATAGGGAAGAATATATTGGTATGACCTATATTTTCGATGGAGTTGGTTATAGATGTTCAAAAATTCATCCATCCCTAGATTACATTGTTTCAAAAACCGGAACTCTTGTAGGAACTAGTTGTAATCTATCCCAAACCCCTCCTATTACCCGTTTTAATTATATAGATTTTTCTATAGAAATTCTTAAGGAAAATCCAATTTATGGCCTTGAATCTACTATTTTATCTTTAGATAACAATTCTATAATACGAAATGGTTTAATAGATCTAACTTCAAAATATCCAATTTATCCCTCGGATAGTCATTCATTGGATAGTCATCCTTTGGAAAATACTATTTATGCAGAAATCTCTTTAGAAATCTCTTCTCATCATCCTATTAATTTCTCCTGTGATCAAGCTAATAAATTCTGGCAAATCATTCATGAGGAGAAAACCTTAAATTTCCAATTCTCCTGTTCTTGCTATATTTGCAATCTGTGTCAATCCTATGTTCATAATATAAAGGAAATCTAATTATCTCATCCCTATCTAAAATATCCTATTTCTCCTTCGGATAGTTATCCCTCGGATAGTTATCCCTCGGATAGTTATCCCTCGGATAGTTATCCCTTGGATAATCGTCCATTGGAAAATACTATTTATAAAGAGATCTCTTTAGAAATCTCTTCTCATTATTAATTTCTCCTGTGATCAAGCTAATAAATTCTGGCAAATCATTCATGAAAACCTTAAATTTCCAATTCTCCTGTTCTTGCTATATTTGCAATCTGTGTCAATCCTATGTTCATAATATAAAGGAAATCTAATTATCTTATCCCTATCTAAAATATCCTATTTCTCCTTCGTATAATTATTTATGTAATTATTTATGTAATTATTTATTCTTTATTTTCTAATTCCTTTAGATATTCCATAATTATAATACAAATATCTATATCTAATTTTGTAATAGACTCTAAATCATCAGCATTTTCAAAGGCCATTAGATCATTTATATCAAAAATATTGTATTGTAAAAGTTGAGTATATACAAAGGATGGAATATTAGGAATTGATAGAAAGAAATTTTCCTTTCCTCCATTTTCTATGAAATTTCTACGTTCTTTTTCTAATAAGCTATCAAGATATTTTCTAATATTTGCTTTCATAGTATCGTCAATGGAGTTATCAAAAAGGGAATCTTCAAGATTACTATATTTTAATAAAATCATAATAGCTGTATCGTGATCTATATCAAATTCTAATAGATTTTCCGCTAATTTTTCGACTTTTTCCCTTTCTCTTTCCTGATATTCACTAATTTTTAGAATATGAACACCATTTCCAATAAGTTTTTTTGTTAAAAAGATATTCATTCCTCCCTTTCCAATAGCCTCAGAAATCTTATCATCGGCAATAACAGCCTCAATAGATCCATCCTCTAAGATATGCACTTTGAAGATATCAATTTTCTTGGGTTTAAAACATTCTTTAATTTGGTAAATTGGATTAGAGTTATAATTAATAAAATCAATTTTTTCACCGTTTAACTCTCTCATTATTTCATTTCTTCTATTACCTTTCATTCCAAAACAAGCTCCAATAGCATTAACGGATCCTGAGGATTCTACTAAAACCTTAGATAAATTACCGGCATCTCTTGCAATATTAATGATATTTATTAAGCCAGACTCAATTTCTGGAATAAATTCCTCAAGTAATAGAGCTATAAAATCCGTGCTTCGTCTTTCAAAAATTAACTGGTAATCCATAGGGTTATATTTTACCTCCGCTAATCTACAATAAATAGAATCTCCTGGAAAAAATCTTTCCCTCTGATTGGACATGTTATAGGGAATAATTCCTTCATAAATATTTGCAACATTAACAACAATAGATCTTCCTAATATTTTTTTAACAGTATATTTGAAAATTCTATTTACTTGGTCTTTATAGAGCTCATATTCTCGTAATTTATGTATATTTTTCACTTCTCGACTAATGGTTTCATGAATTCCCATAATTACATTTCTTGGTAAAATTTTTAAATCTAATCTCTCTTCAATTTTAGTACCAATATCATCACCCTTTACTTCTGTTTTTATATTTTCTACTTCCTCAACTATGGTAACCTCTCGCATAAGGCATATTTTTCCGTCCTTTATTTTTGTAAAAATCTCATATCCATCTCCAAAGAAGGTTGTCCAAGCCTCCACTAAAGATCTATTCAATACCTCAAAAACTTCCTCGTTTGTTAATTTATAGGATGCGGATAAAGAATCTATTATCTCATTAATATCAATGTCCATAATATAATATTATCATGAATATTTTCCAACTCCTTCAATAATTATGATTTTTAGTTTTTGAATTTTCAAAAAAAAAGAATACAATTATAACATGAATAACCTAATATATATAAAATCTAATTATAAAACAAATGATAATAGTCAAAGTACAATATCCTATACCCTATTAAATAATAATGAAAAAAAAACATCAGAACTATCTTCAGAAAATAATTACAATACTAAAATAGAAAGAATTCAAAATATTTTAGAAAAAACCTTAAACATGTTTTCTATACCATTTTCAATTTATGAAAATATGTCTTCTATACCATTTTCAATTTATGAAACAATTAATAAAAGAAAGAAATCAAAGGCGAAAAAATTATTGGAAAATACTGAAATTCCAGAAGATAGAGAAATTCAGTCTGAGAATATAAAACCTGACAATTCTCAAAGAGAAAATGACTCCTATGAAATCGAGCAGATCAATTCTGAAACTCAGTCTAAAAAATAAATCTGTTCTTTGTTTTTTATAATCTTAGATCCTTGGAAAATCTAAATTTTAAGAAGTAAAAGATCTTATTTCCTAGAATCTTAGCTCCTTGAAAAACATAGTTTCCTGCAAAAGATTTACTAATTGAACAGTTAAGGGTATATGTTTTTTTCAGAATTTTGAATAGATATGCTTAATCCGGAAATTCCTAAGAGATTGATAAAACAAGTTTTTAAAACAAGTTTTCAAAACAGGTATATAAATCCTCCCTATAAAGGTCAATAGGATTTCGATTTTCCGTTTCTTTCATTGTTGGAGCTGTTCCGCGGATACGGGCATCAAAATAAAATCTACATCATTTAAAATTAGAAATAGATTTTTAGCAATCTTATCTAAAACCTTTCTTCCCTGATTGTAATAATCCTCGGAGTTCTAAGGAAATTGTTTTAATAATCAACTCTACTTTTTTTCAAGAAATATAAAGTTTCATTTTCTAGAATCTTAGCTCCTTGAAAAATAAGATTTTCAGCAAAAGGTCTACCAACTAATTGAACAGCTAAGGGCATATTGTTTTTTTCAGAATTTTGAATAGGTAGGCTTAATCCTGGAATTCCTAAGAGATTTACAAAACAGGTATATAAATCCTCCCGATAAAGGTCAATAGGATTTCGATTTTCCGTTTCTTTCATTGTTGGAGCTGTTCCAGCGGATACGGGCATCAAAATAAAATCTACATCATTTAAAATTGGAAATAAATTTTTAGCAATCTTATTTAAAACCTTTCTTCCCTGATTGTAATAACCATCGGAGTTACCCATATAGCTAACAAAATTTCCTAGGCAAATTCTTCTTTTGACTTCATCACCAAAACAATCACTTCTTGTTTTAGTATAAAAATCATCTAATAGCTTAGGTTTTCCATCACCATAGAAAATTCCATCGTAACGACTTAAATTTGAAGAGGCCTCCGTAAAGGCAATAATAGAATAAATAGGAATAGTATATTTTAATAAATCAATAGAAATATCGTAGGTACTATAACCATTTTTCTCCAAAATTTCCTTAGATTTCAATATACATTGTTGAATCTCTTCATTTGTGTTTTCTGGTATGAAAATAGCTACTTTCTTATTGGATTTTTGAGGTTCATAATTGACACTAGTGAAGTCATTTTCGTCCTCTCCAATCAATTTATTAAATAAAAACTCACAACAATCTACGGTTTTAGTAAATAAACTTGGACAATCTAAACTTGAGGCAAAATCAATAACTCCATAGCGAGAGAATACACCATAGGTTGGTTTTAATCCAACGATTCCCGTATAGGCTGCTGGTAATCTAACGGAACCTCCCGTATCTGTTCCTAAAGCAGCTAAACATAGGCCTGCGGCAACGGCCGATGCTGATCCTGATGATGATCCTCCAGGACACATTTTATTTCCAAAACTATCCTTTAGTGGTGAGTAGGTTTTTCCATAGAAACTTGTTTTTCCCGAGGCTCCCATGGCAAATTCATCCATATTTACTCTACCGATAAAGCTTGAAAATGGTTCTAATCTTTTTATAATGGTTGAGGTATAGGGACTTTCAAAATTCTTTAACATTCTACTAGCACTGGATATTTTTTTTCCTTTTATTAAAAATAAGTCCTTAACGGCTATGGGTATTGCATTTTTTTCCTTTAATTTAGCCTCATTGTACCATTTTTCAATAAAAATATTTAACTCTTCCATTTCCTGAGCTCTTTTTTCACTCCATGTTAGAAATTCCTGAAGTGTTATTTTTCCATTTTCAACTTGTTGGAGGTATTCACGAATTGTGAGTTTATTAAAATCTAAATTCATTCTAGAACCTTTGGTAATACAAATAAATTACCTTCTTTTTTTCCGAAATTTTGAATTTCTAGATCTTCAATTATATTATCTTCTCTCATTTTGCTTTTTATCCAAAATTTTTCATAGCATACTTCTTCCGTTGTATCTACTTCCTTTATTGTTTCAATGACTGACAATACATCTTCTATATTTAGGTTTTGATATTCTAATTTAGACATTCTAAAAAAGTTACCTAAATTCACTTTTTCATTCATATTTTATACTATCACATTAGTAAAAATTTTTCTTAGAAAATTTTTTCTTTGAAAATTTCTCTTTTATTATTCTTAAATTTATATTATATTTTTAAATTATATTTTAAATTTCATTTTATAAATCTTAAAAACTCTAGAGTTCTTCTAAAGTTCAAATAAATTAAATTCTAAACTCCAAAGGAGGTTTATTGATTATTTTTTATAAATTTAGCAATATCAACTTGGGTTGAAGCTTTTTTAAATAGAGCTCCTAATTTTGCTGAAACCTTAACGGAGGATGGAGTTTGTGAAACCTTTCCTGTTTTTGGATTTCTTGTCATTCTTTCAGCATAATGCTTAAGATTGAAATTCATGAAGCCAACTAATTTTACTGAATCTCCATTTTCAACGGAAGTAAGAATGCTATCCATAAAACCATTGATTACATCACTAATTACCTTACGGGAAATCTTTTTTCCTAATCTTTCAAATATAAATTCTATTAAATCTTTCTTATTCATATTTTCCTCCAGGGTACATCACCTTAACTCAATCTACGTAAAATACATAGATTATCTATTAAGTATTGCAATGCAAATCCTTTATTCTTTATTATATACAGAAAATGATTATAATTTAATAATTTTTTCAAGGTTTTATCATGTTTTCTTTCTATCAATTCCTTTAAATCCTCTAATTTCCATCTTTCAAATAATAATTTCTCAATTATTTCTACTCGAATTCTCTCGTAAATTTTATTTTGAAATTTTAAATCTAAAAATGACTCTATAGCAATTTCCATAAGGGAAAAATCCTTAATTAAAATTAAGATAACAAGATCCTCTGGGCCCATAGAATGTAAAGGCTGTGGAACAATATTCAGATTTTTCTTTAGGTGAAAAATTTTTGCATCGAAGAAAATTTTATAGGATTTTCTCAGAATACTATTAGATATATATTCAAGGAATTCATCGATTTTTTCTAGAATTATAGCTAGGGAGTTTGGTGTTCTTTTAAAGAAAACCATAAGAAAATCCCATTTCCATTGTAAAACACTTTTTTTCTGTCTAAGAACGCTATTAATGCCCTCTAATCCTTTTTTTTGACCTAAACTATCGGGATCTATATTGGAGGGCATAGTGGAAATAAATAATTCCTTATCGGAGGTAAGAACCTTTAAACAGGATATAACGCTTAATTCTACAGCTTCCTGTCCTGGAAGATCTCCATCGAAAACTAATATTAGGGAATTGGTGATGCGAAAAATGCTTAAGGCCTGTGCAGAGCTGAAGGCGGTTCCCATGGAGGCTACTACATTAGAAATACCAAGTTGAGTAAGAGTAATGACATCGAGAAATCCCTCTACAAGAATAGCCGGTTTATTTGGTTCAAGAAAATTTTCTCCATAGCTATGGAAATTCTTTTGAAATATATCCGTATCTGGAGAGTTGAGATATTTTGGATTACCTCCATCGAGGGCGCGTCCAGAAAATCCTATAACCTTTTGATTTTTAGCAATAATAGGAAAGATGATTCTATCGCGAAATCTATCAAGGTTTCCAAAGGAATTTATTCCAGCTTTTTTAAGATTATCCATGGAAAACCCCTCTGCAAGGAGATCATTTATAATTGTTGATTCCTTGCTATAGCCGATTTGAAATTTTTCCATCATAGCGGAGGATATATTTCTGTCCTTTAGGTATTTCAGAGCGATTTTATTATTTATTAAGTTATTTCTATAGATAGTTTTTGCGCTATCTAGAATTTCCTCAATTTTTTCTTGAGATTCAATAGTTGCGATATTAAGTTTTTTAAAATTTATAGGAATTCCATAATCTTTTCCTAGAATTTCAAGGGTTTCCCGAAAATCTTTTTGTAAAAAATCCTTATAGAATTTAAAAATATCTCCATGGGCACCGCATCCGAAACAATAATAAAATCTTTTACTATCATTGACCACGAAGGAAGGTGTATCCTCCTCATGAAACGGACATTTTCCCCAGAACACATTTCCTTTCTTTTTGATTTTAATGTGACGGGATAATTCCTCTGATAATAAAATTTTATCCTTCATATATAAATTATATTTTTTTGTTATAATAAATTTTGTGAATACTTCAAATATTTCTGTTTTAGTCGTTGATGACGATTTAAATATTTTAAAATTTCTTGACAAAGCCCTTTCAAAGGAAGGCTATCAGGTAGATTTAGTTGAGAATGGACAAGAATGTCTCAGCTTTTTAAAAAAAAAATCCTAATATTATACTTATCGACTGTTTTATGCCAAATTTAGATGGTATATCTACGATAAAAATTCTGAAAAATAATAAAAAAAAAATTCCAATCATAATGATGAGTTCGGATAATATAACCCTATCGGGAATTCCGTTTATTCAAAAACCATTTCTAATTTCAAAGATGGTTTCTCTTATGGAATCAATTCTTTCTTCACAAATAATGTAAAATTTGAAATTTGTAGAATTTAAAATTCGTAAAATTTAAAATTTGTAAAATTTAAAACCGACCATTAGATTTTCCTTGAGATCTAGATTTTTTATAAAAAAAATAATTTTAAAAAATATATATTAAAAAAAGAAATAAAATATATAATGGAACAAATTATAAAAAAAATTGCAATAGTTGGTATGCCAAATGTGGGAAAATCAACCCTATTTAATAAATTATGTAAACGTAATATATCCCTATGTTTTAATGAGGATAATGTAACCGTAGATTATATTAGTCATACCATTGGAGATAAAATTCTCGTGGATACCTGTGGTTTGAATGGTATTGAGGATTTTGACACTCTTTCAGGAAAATATATTTTGGAAAGTGATCTAATTCTTTATGTAGTAGATAGTAGAATAGCTCCTTTACCTAAGGATATAGAGTTTTGTCGTTTTCTTCATAGAAATAAAAAAAATATTTGGATAATTGGAAATAAATCCGAATCCGATAAACTTTCATCTAATGATTTTAAGGTATTATCGGGAAATAGAATGCTATGGACATCCTCGGAGCATAATCTTGGTATTGAAGATTTGCAAATTGCTCTTGAGCTTAATTTTCAAAAGGGAGAAAAACAAAAACCTTTAATTGGAATAGTTGGTCGTGCAAATAGTGGAAAATCTTCTCTTATTAATTCACTTCTAGGATTTTCGCGAGTAAAAGTAGAGGATAAAATTGGAACTACTCGAGATAGTATTATATGTTCCGGAGAAACAGTTTTTAATAAATTTAATTTTATGGACACCGCTGGATATAGATCTCAAAAAACAACTTTAGAATATGTAACTAAGAAAAAACGAGATAATTCCTTACAGTATACCGATGGAATTGTTATTGTTCTTGATGGAAATGTAGGTCTAACTAGACTAGATAAACAGATTCTTGAGGAAGCTTTTTCCTTTGGTAAGTTTATTATTATTTGTATTAATAAAATGGATATTTTGACTAAAGAGCCAAGAAAAAATTTTAAATATTTCAATATTCCAGAATGGATTCCCGTAATACAAACCTGTGCTATTAAGAATAATCTTGGTAGACTTCGTGAAACTATTGATCTTTGTTATGGAAATCTTTCAAAGGATATTTCTACTCCGGAAATTAATAAACTTCTTCACTCCCTCGCTCCCCTTCGATCAAATAAGCATATTCTTAATATAAAATATATGTTTTTAAAATCTCCAAGTCCTTTTGTAATCGGATATTTTGCTAAGGAAGATCTTTCTAAGGAAAGTGAAAAATATTTATCTAGAAATCTAGCGGAAAGATTTAAATTAATTGGAGTTAATATTTCCTATCAAAGATTTAATAAAACCAATGAAAAACCTAAAAAATAATAGTTTTTAGTATAATAATTTTAAAAAAATAATTGTTTTTCGAAAAGTTTTATTATAATACATATTATGTTTATCATTAGCATAAAGGGAATGGAAAAATATTCAGAGATGAATGAATATGATGAAAGTTATATGATATGTTTAATAAATATTCTTAAAAATATTTATGAAGATAATGATGTATATTCTAGAATTAATACAATAATAAATAAAGACCTCACATATGATGTAAGAAAAAATTCTTATTATGAATTAAGAAAATTATTATTAAAAAAAGAAGATATTTCAGACCGTATAAAAAAAATACTTGATCTTATACTTTTTGAAAGTGAATTAATTTTATTAAATTTAATTGTAAAAATTAAAGATATTGATAAAAAAGAATTTCTCAATATGGTTAGATTTCTTTTAGATAAATGTGTAAATTCTAGTAATAAAATAACGATATTTGATGAAATAATAAAAAACCATATTATTTTTTTAGATCCTATTATTAAAAATGAATTTTATAATATAATAGATGATATATTTTATGGCAAGTTAGGTAATTACAATTATTTTAATAAGATTATTTTATTTAGTCAAATAGTACAAAATAATTATTTTTTTTCAGACTTTATTAAAACAAGACTTCCTAATATAATGAAATTTTTACTTAATGAGAATGTTAATATTGATAATTTTTTACATAAAATGGATTTGTTTAAAAATATAATAGAATATATAGATAGTAATAATGTTTTTTTTAAAGATATAAGAAATCAGGATATAAGTAATACTTTTTTAGAATTTGTAAAAATAGATCTTCTTAATATAATAAAGAAAAAGAATTTATTTTTTAATAAGGAATTATTTAATTTAATAAACTCAGATCAAAAATCATTGTTATTAAAAGAATTAAAATCTATTTATGTAATTATTGAAGACTATCAAAAACAAGAGAAATATAATGATATTAAAGATAAGTTATTAAGAATTAAAGAAGAAACTAAATTTAAGATCAATGAGATTCAATGAAATGTTAATAAAAACACTTTATTAAAAAAATGAAGAGATTTGATATAAAATGAGATAAGAATTTAAGAAAACAGTATAAAATTTTTTTAATTCTAACTTAATTTCCAATTTAGAATATTATATAAAAATACATTTATTAAAATTGTTATTAAAAAATAAAGAAACTCTATCGGAAAAAAAAATTATTTCTTAATACAATAGTAGGAAATTTATCCAATATTTATAATTCTTTTTAAAAAGAAAGTATTTTATTCAATTTAATAATAAAACATGAAAATACTTTTAAAACTTTTATTAAAAAGGGATTTTTTAATATAATAGAACATTTATTAATTGAAGGTAATAATTTTATATTTAATTACCATCGAATAAATGTGTTTAATAAAATAATAGAAAATCAAACTATTCTTCTAGATTTTATTCAGACAGAATTTCCTAAGATAATAGAAGATATATTTAATACTAAGTTAAAAGCAAATAATCTTTTTTATAAATTTGATTTACTTGATGAAATAATAAAAAATAAAGATGTTTTTTCAGATTTTATAGAAACAAAACTTGTCAATATTATAATAAATAAATTTAACTATCAAGATTTATTTAGTGAGAATAAATTATTGAAATTAGAAGATCTAAAAAATGGATTCATAATTTTAAATAGTCAAATAGAATCATTAAAAATTAAAAAGCTTGATTTAGAAATTAATAAAAATAAACTGGAAAAACAAATAATAAAGGTCTAAATAAAAAATAGAAAAAACAAATTACTATATAATTGGATATGAAAAATTTAGAATTAAAAATCAATGAAATTGAATTATTAGTTAATAAATGTCAGGATGTATTTAGGGGATTTGAAATCGCTGATTTATTTATGGAAGAATGTAATTTAATGAGATTTACAATTCATAATAATGTTTTCAAGGATCATGTAAAAAATAAAAATTATGGCTTTTCCTCAAGGGGTAATATTGGAACTACGGATTTCATATTTTCAAAAAATACAATAAAAACCGAGGATATTTTAGAAAGTCTAGAGGAATTATCAAAATTTTCTAATCAGGGTGTAAATTTTAAAAATCCTATTAATTTTAAAAAATTAGAAAATCAAAATTTATATAACAGTGCTGTAGAAACTGTATCAGACTCTATTATAAGAAACTTTCTTCAGGAAACCCATGATAAAATTCTCAGTAAATGTAATATGATTCAGGATTTAGAAATTATATTTTTATCCTCTACTCAAAAGGTATGTATACTTAATGATCTTGGAAATATTTGTGAGGATTTAAGACCATCTATGAAACTACGAATTCATACTCTAGTTTCAAAAAATCAAAGGGAAAAGAGATTCTTTGAGTCCAGTAATTCTAGAATTGGTTTTGAGGATTTGTGTGCAAATACAGAGATTGCTATAAATGATCTAATTATTAGAATAGAAAAAATGATTGATGCTCAGGATTCTATATCAGGAATTTTTCCAATTATATTTTCCCAGGGAGATGGTACTTTAATTCATGAAGCTATTGGTCATCCTCTTGAGGCCGATTTTCATCGAAAGGAAACATCCGTATTTTTAAATCAAAGTATTATTGCTCCAGAAATAGTCAATGTAATTGATGCTGGAAATATGTTTGGACTCAATGGTTCTATAAATTTTGATGATGAAGGTATAGCCACAAAAAAGAATATTTTAGTAGAAAATGGAGTTATGAAAAATCTAATATCCGATAGAAAAAATGCTAAATTATTAGGTATAGAAAGTTCTGGAAATGGTCGCCGTCAATCAGCTCTTCAGGAAATCATGCCTCGAATGACAAATACTTATATTGAAGCATCCCATGAAAAATTTTGTTCAACCTTCGATGATATGGTAAATTTCCAAAAAAAATCTATAAATGTTGTTCATATTAGCCATGGCGCCGTTGATATTTCCTCCGGTCAATTCTCCTTTACCGCCGATGAAGCTTATTTAATAGAAAATAATCAATGTACTCCTCTCAAGGAATGTGTTTTTTCCGGTTTAGGAAAGGATGTTCTAGCAAATATTCAAATGATCGGTCATAGTTTTGACCAAAAACCTGGTACCTGTGGTAAAAATGGTAGTTGGGTTCCTGTTACCTGCGGCCAAGCTAATCTACTGGTTTCAAATATGACCCTTGGTTAAATCCTTGATTGAAATCCTTGATTAAAATCCTTGGTTGAACTTTTTAGAGTTTTTATTTTTAGAATTTAAGATTTTTAGAATTTAGATTTTTTAAGGGGGTTTTTCTATAATTAAGATAATTTGTTAGTTCTACTTGGATGGAATTTATATTTACGAAGATTTCTTAGTTTTCCTATGATTAAGATGATTTGTTGGTTTTGAATTAGGAACTTTGAATGATTTTTGAAAATTTGGATTTCCGAGAGTTTGTTTTAAAATGATAAATTTTTTTTCGATTTTTAAAAAAAATACTACAATAGTATGTTACAATAATTTTATGTTTATTGTTAGTATAAAAGGAATGGAAAGAAAATCAGAAATAAATGAACCTCAAAAAAGAAATGATATAATATCTGTTTTACAGGATTCATTACAAGATATTGATTCCGATATTGATTCCGATAATGATATTCTCAAATCCATAATCTATATCATCAAATCTATAGTAGAAGTAGAAGTTAAATGCCAAGAAACAGAAAATATTGAAGAAGAAGAAGATATTAAAGAAATAAAACATATTAAATTATTGCTTTATAATTATATTGATAATGAAATAAAAAATTCATTTAATTTTAGTTTAGGAGATAATGAAAAAAAACATTTATTAAAATTAATAAAGAATTTATTTAACTCTGACTTACATTATTATGCAAAAAAGAATTTATTAGAAATTATATTTAAAAACAAGAAGATTTTATATGAACTTGAAGAAGAGTTGTCTGATATTATAAAATCTTTATTTATTGAGTGTGAAAATCATAATGAAATAGAATATCTTTTTGAAAAAATAGTTATTTAATGAAAATGTACCTAATAAATATATTATTAAAAAAATAGATTTATTGATGGGAATAATAAGAAACGCATATATTCTTTCAAACTTTATAAAAACAAAACTTCTTAATATAATAAAAGAAAATGATTTATTTTATAATGAGAAATTACTCAATTCAACAAATTTAGATGAAAAAAAATATTTATTAAGATGCTTGAGATCTATTTGTACAGATATTGAAGACTATCAAAAACAAAGGGAATATAATGATATTAAAAATGAATTATCAGAAACTCGAAAAGAAATTATTTGCACAATGAAATAATATAATAGGATTTTATAAATTAAAAATTAGTAAAATTAACCTTAAGGATTTAAACAAAATAGAGAAAAGATAAAATTTCTAGAAGATATTTTCCTATAATCAAGGTGATTTAATCAAGGTGATTTAATCAAGGTGATTTATTGGTTTTAAATTAGGAACTTGGGTAGAACTTAGATGGAATCTGGACGGAATTTATATTTCTAAAGACTTCCTGGAGAAATTCTTTTACTAGATTTATTGAAAAGACAGTAGGTTTTTTTCTCTTCGGATTTTAATAATTGACCCGATACTAAAAATGATTACTAAAGTTCCACCAAAAATCACAGTGATTAAGTGTCCGGAATGGTATCCTAGTTCATTTTCCGCAATTCTTTGAAATTCTGTTTTATATTTTATAAATTCTAGATTTTTATAATTTTCATCGGAGATTTTATTCAAATGATGGTTTAGTAAATTCTTAATATTTTTTCTATTTTCAACATTGAGATTATTTATAGTTTTTTCTAAAATTTCAAAGACTATATCGCTTTCAATTTCTTGAGAATCCATTGTTATAATTAGTTTATTATTTATTTTTTTTCCTATTTTTTTTGTTCTAATAAAAGCATTACAAACATTTTGTAGATTATTAATTTCATCTATTTTAGTTGGATCTATTGATTTTATTTCCCTTATTAAAACACTATTATCTATAAAAGGTATTTTGTCATCGAAAAATTGTTGAATTATGGCACACATTTTAATCATATTAATATCTTTGCAGGGGCTTAAAAATTTAATATCTGGAGAAATTTTTCCAAAGAATTCCTTAAATATAGTTTTTATTTCTAATAGGAAATTTTTACCTAAATCCTGAGTATTAAATTTATAATTTTTAATATTTTGTAGAAAAATTCTAAGATCCTTAGCCTTTCCGTTACTTTCTATAGAATCAATATTCTCAAAGCTTAAAGTATTTAAAATATCTTTATATTTTTTAAAATTAAAATTTAATCCATAGACTTTTATAAATATTGTATTAAATATAGGTTTTTCCCATAAAGTTTCGTCTAGTTTTAAGATAAATAACAGGTTATTTTTAAGAAATTTTAAAGCCTCTGAATCATTCTTTAACTCACCTTCTTTGACTTTAAAAAAAACACCTGTTGACATTTTATATATAAACATTTCCTATTATATCTTGAAAAAGAAAAGAAGTAAAAGTATTTAAAATAATTAGGAAAAGAATATATTGTTTTGTACAAAAGTTTTGTAAAAAAGTAAGTAAAAACAAAAGTAGGTAAGAAAAAAAAATAATTTAAAAAATATAAAAGGAAAATGAGATAATTGAAATAGGAGGATATATTGTTTTTTTGTAAAGAATGTGGACAGGAAGAAAAAAAGTGGTTTGGAAAATGTCCCAATTGTCAAGTTTGGAACTCTGCCCATGAATCCCTTGAAAAGGATGAAAAAAAGGAAAAAAAAAATAAAATAAATAGGACACATAATACTATTGAACACCATGAGGATGAACAATTATCTGAGGTTTTAAAATGTGATATTTATGAATTGAATAGAGTTTGTACTATGTTTAAAAAAAGCACATTACTAATTGGTGGAGAGCCTGGAATTGGAAAATCAACCTTGATGTCTCAAATTGCTGGAAAAATTGAGGGAAATTGTTTATATTTAGCCGGTGAGGAGTCTATTGGAAATATTCGAAATCGTATGAAAAGAGTTTGTCAAAATATGGAGAATATACAAATTGTAAATTTTTTTTTTATTGGTGATTTGGCGGAATTACTTGAAAAATATAGGCCTGATCTAGTGATTTTAGACTCAATTCATACAACCCGTAGTGAGGATAGCTCTAATCCTAAGGAGATTATTTTGCAAATTAATTTTTTAGCTAGAAAGTATAATTGTTGTTTTTTGATTGTTAGTCATATCACGAAGGATGGAATTATTGCCGGTCCAAAAATGCTTGAACACATGGTAGATGTAGTACTATATTTAGAAGGTGATCGCTATGGCAGAATACGTTTCTTAAGATCTATAAAAAATCGATTTGGACCAACGGATGAAACTGGTATTTTTGAAATGGCTGAAAATGGTATGGTTGAGGTTTTAAATCCATCGGCTATTTTAATTTCTAATAAGGTTCATGGAGCTTCAGGATCTGTAGTTTTTGCTGGAATTTCTGGATCTCGTCCATTATTAATTGAGATACAGGCTTTAATTACGGAATCTAATTTTCCACAAACGGAAACCGTAGGTTTTAACGCTCAGAGATTAAAAATGATTCTTGCGATTTTACAGAAATGGTGTAATATTAAACTTTGGAAACACGATATTTTTATTAATATTGTTGGAGGTATTAAGATCTCTGATCCAACCTTAGATTTAGCAGTAGCTGTGGCGATTTTATCCTCCTATAAAAACCGAAGTATTAGTCCGGAGGTATGTTTTTTTGGAGAACTGGGATTAATCGGAGAAATTCGTCAAACTAATGATTTTAATATACGTGTTAAGGAAGCTTTGCGTTTGAATTTCACAAAAATATATGGTCCCATTAATAATGGTCCCATTAATAATACTAATAATTTCGATAAAGATAGAGATAAAATTTGTAATGTTAAAAATATTAAAGATTTATTTAAGATTTTATAGAACTTTTACCCATCTATATTTTCCTAAAATAGTTTATGGAATATAATATTATTGGAGGTTAAGATCTCTAACCTTAGATTTAGTAGTAGCTATTTTATCCTCCTATAAAACCGTAGTAGTATGTTTTTTTGGAGAACTGGGATTAATTGGAGAAATTTCGTTAAACTAAGTTCGTTAAACTAAGTTCGTTAAACTAAGTTCGTTAAACTAAGTTCTGTTAAACTAAGAATTTTAATATACGAGTCAAGGAGGCTTTAAAGGAATCCTTATGTTTATTAAATTTCATAAAAATATATGGTCTCATTAATAATGGTCCCATTAATATTTATTTAAGATTTTATAGAACTTTTATCCATCTATATTTTCCTAAAATAGTTTATGGAATATAATATTGTTGGAGGTATTAAGATCTCTAACCTTAGATTTAGCAGTAGCTATTTTATCCTTCTATAAAACCGAAGTAGTATGTTTTTTTTGGAGAACTGGGATTAATTGGAGAAATTTCGTCAAACTAAGTTTGTCAAACTAAGTTCGTTAAACTAAGAATTTTAATATACGAGTCAAGGAGGCTTTAAAGGAATCCTTATGTTTAAATTTCATAAAAATATATGGTCTCATTAATAATGGTCCCATTAATATTTATTTAAGATTTTATAGAACTTTTATCCATCTATATTTTCCTAAAATAGTTTATGGAATATAATATTGTTGGAGGTATTAAGATCTCTAACCTTAGATTTAGCAGTAGCTATTTTATTCTCCTATAAAAACCGTAGTAGTATGTTTTTTTGGAGAACTGGGATTAATTGGAGAAATTTCGTTAAACTAAGTTCTGTTAAACTAAGAATTTTAATATACGAGTCAAGGAGGCTTTAAAGGAATCCTTATGTTTAAATTTCATAAAAATATATGGTCCCATTAATAATGGTCCCATTAATATTTATTTAAGATTTTATAGAACTTTTATCCATCTATATTTTCCTAAAATAGTTTATGGAATATAATATTATTGGAGGTTAAGATCTCTAACCTTAGATTTAGCAGTAGCTATTTTATTCTCCTATAAAACCGTAGTAGTATGTTTTTTTTGGAGTTAAAATTCATTTTTGTCGAAAATATCTATTTCTATCGAAATATCTATTTTTGTCGAAAATATCATTTTATTAAAACTATCTTGTAAGAATTACCTTGTAAAAAACTCAACCAAGGAGTTAAAATTCATTTTTATCGAAAATATCTATTTCTATCGAAATATCTATTTTTGTCGAAAATTTCATTTATTTATCTTGTGAAAAATTCAACTAAGGAATTAAAATTCATTTTTATCGAAAATTCATTTATTTATCTTGTAAAAAATTCAACTAAGGAATTAAAATTCATTTTTGTCGGATATTTAGTATTAAAAAGATTGGCTCCAAGATAGGTTGCTTCATTTTTTTTCACTGAAATATACTCAGGAATATCTCTTTCATTGGTCTTTATAGAAGCAATTACATGAGGATTTTCCATCATTTCTTTTTTAATTTCAACCTTATCACCTTCCTTTAATCTATAGGATCCAATATCAACTTTTTTTCCATTAACGGAGATTTTTCCATGACAAACTAATTGTCTTGCGGCAAAAGGTGTTATAGCCCATTTAGCTCTATAAACGAAGTTTGATAATCTAGATTCAAGAATTTTAACCATATTATCATTACTTCTTCCTTCTTTTTTAACGGATTCTCTAACGATTCTTTTTAATTGTTTTCTGTTCATTCCACCGTAGAATATACGTACTTTTTTTGCATCATGAATTTTTTGACCAAATTCGGAAATCTTTCTCTTTTTTTTTGATTGACCGTGTTGACCTGGCTTATAATTTCTTTTTATAACAGGACTTTTTAATCTTCCTAAAATATTTTCTCCAATCGTTCTATCGAATTTATATTTTTTTCTTGTTATCATATCTAATTATTATATATTATTATTTTTTAAATTTTATATTTTTTATCAGGTTTTCTATTTTGATTGATTTTTTTCTATAACCAAAAAACCAATATTTTATAAATTCACATGGAAATCTGAGGAACTATGTTTCTAAAGTGATTACTACTGGAATTTTTTCTAGAATAACTTTCATTTAAACAATCTAAAGGTTTTTCCTCAGGGGCATTGTTAGAATTAGAATCCTCAGAATTAATACTTAAAAAAGACTCATCACAACTTCCTTTGGAGTCCCTCTCTCCATCTATAGTATAATTAGTAGAGGCCTGTGACATAATTTCTAATTTATCATCTTCATAAAAGCTATCATCAATTTCATAATCATCTGTTTCAAAATCCTCTGAATAGAAGAAATTTCTTATCATATTATAAAACATAGAAGAAAATACTAATAAATTTATTTTTTCTTTAATTTTCTTAATCTTATTTATTATGATCTGTAATCTACTATTCCTTTCTTCTTCTTTTTTCTGTGAAATATTAGTTTCTAATTTCTGTAATGAATCATTCAATTGATAATCTAATTGATAATTTAATAAATTATTTGATAGATTGTTTGATAGATCATTTGATAGATTATTTAATAAATCGTTTGATAGATTATTTGATAGATCGTTTGATAGATTATTTGATAGATCATTTGATAGATTATTTAATAAATCGTTTGATAGATTGTTTGACAGGTTATTTAATGATTTATCTGATAGATTATCTGAAAGATTATCTGATAGATTATCTGATAAATTAGTTAGGAAAATAGTTTTTGATTTATCATTAGAATTATACTCTATTTGAAGTTTAGAAGTGAAATCTTTAACATTATTATTTGGTGAAGTAGTTGAAATAGAATTTCCTCTATTAATAATATCATTTTTAAAAACATCATTTTGTGATGAATTATTTTTTATGAAATTAGTTGTAACATTCTTTATATTTCTACTGTAGGATTTATATCCATAGCCTAAAAACACTGAAAAACTCACAAAATAAAACATATTCATATCTGTCAATTTTACAGAAAAAAAATTAAAAATCTATAATTTTTTGATTAAAAATTTTAAAATTATTAAAAATAAAAAAGTTAAAGGAAATCAGGAAAAAAATTATTCTTATTTAATTGTTCAAAGATTTTATTTAGAGTAAAGATACTTTTGCCAAGAATTATATCCATATGTGGATTATTAAACTCTATCATTTTGAAAATAATAATTTCCGTAAGAAAAAAAATATTAATTCCATCGATTTTTATTAAATTCCAAATACTATAGAAGAGAATTTTTAGAAGATCTAAAATGAGGGAGAAGTTTTGAGACATAATAATATTAATAGTATTTTTAAATTTTAATATTTCCTTATTTTGATCAATAAGTTTATTAATTTGATTAATATTGTGATGTTTATTATTTTCCTTAGAATATTTTAAAAAGGATGAAAGGAGATAGATGCTAAAATTTGTTTGACTGGAGTATATTTCTTCGAAATTTGAAGGATATATTTTACTATATAAAATAATAGTTTTTTGAGCCATTTCCAATATGATTTCTATGATATTTTTTTTATTTTCAAGTTTGGAAACTTCAAGTTTGGAAACTTCAAGTTGGGAAACATATTTAAGATTTTTTAAGTCATTATAAAGAGAAAGAATACAGCGGGAAATTTCCATATGATTTTTTAGAATCAGTCTTTCTATAAAAAAACAAAGAAAATATAATTGGTGTATGTTCAAATTCTTAATTTCATTGCAGTAGATATCAATGGATTTATCCGTTAGAAAATATATTTTTATATGATTTTTCAGAAGATTTTGTAATTCCTTAATTTTTATATCTTTTTTAGAAATTCTATTGATATATTTCAGCATTTTTCTTAATTTTTTGATATTTCTAGATAGCGCTTTTTCATACCTTATAATATGATTGAAAAATTTATTTGTTAAAAAATAATTATCTATTTTGTTTTTTTTTAAAATTTCCTCATAGGTAGAAGAAAATTTTTCGAAGTTTTTCCTATAAAAATATAAAGGAATATCAATAGTGACAATATTAAAGAAATTTTCTAAACCAAATAGAATTTTTGATATATTAATGAAATTAGTTATATTTTTTTTTCTATATTTCTCCTTTGTTTTGAAAAGATCCTTACAATAAAATTCCTCTAGTTTCATAATAGAAATTTTTTCTGTTTTTCCATATATAAATATCATTTTAAATATCATTGTATATCATAATAACTTTATTTAAGAATATAAAATAATATATAATTTATATATGAACTCCGTAGACGAAATGTTATCTAATATAATTAAAAAATCCGATAGTGAATCAAATTCTATGAAAAAAATTCAAACTAAGGAGGAATTAAACCTCTATAAAATCTCTAATTCAAAGGAGAATAAATCCTATAGTAGTTTTGATGTCCTTTTTAAGGATGTTCTCCTAGAATGGATACACAGTAACCATGGTAAGGAATTAATTCAAAGAATACTTATGGATATAATTGAAACTAATATCAATCTTCCATCGGAATATATTCAGGAAAAACTTAATCAAAAAATCTCCAATGAATTTATAGAAATTACTATAAAAAAAATTCTAAGAGATTCCCTTCGAAATTCTCTTTTAAAATAGAGTTTTATTCAACTCTTTCCTAACTATTAAATTAAATTTCTTAACTTAAGATTTTAATCTAGATTTTAAACTAAAATAGAAGCTCAAGGAAAATATATTTAGTATTTTATAAATATATTTAGTATTTTATAAATATTTCAAATTCCTATATGAACAATAATATTGAACAATAATATATAAATAATTCATAAAATGATATACTAGCCTTATGATAAAAATAAGGAGAATTTATGATATTTAAGGGTTTGAAAAAATTACTTAAAAGTCTCAATCTTTTTGAATGGATTTTTGAATCCTCTGGAAAGAGAATTTTAAAAACCGTAGAACCGATTGTAAAAAAAATAAATGAACTAGAACCAGAAATTCAAAAACTAACGCAGGAAGAAATGATAGCTAAAATGAACCAGTGGAAGGAGGATTTTGCCAATAAAAAGATAGAGTTAGATGATATATTAATAGAGGTTTTTGCCATAATTCGAGAAGTTGCTCTCCGAACAATCAAAAAAAGACATTTCGACGTACAGCTAACCGGTGGATATGTTATTTTTAAAAAAATGATTGCGGAAATGAAAACTGGAGAAGGAAAAACATTAGTAGCAACTCTTCCTGCTATTTTAAATTCCATAGCTTCAAAACAGGTTTTTGTTGTAACCGTAAACGATTATCTAGCTAAAAGAGACTGTGAATTATTAAGACCGGTTTATGAATATCTTGGAGTTTCCGTAAATTCTATAACTTCAACCTGTGATCATTATAAAAAACTTGAGAATTATAAATCCGATGTGGTTTATGTAACTAATAATGATTTATGTTTTGACTACCTACGAGATAATATGGCTAAAACTCCTGAAGAAAAACTAATTCGCCATATGTATTGTGCTATTATTGACGAAATTGATAATATTTTGATTGATGAAGCTCGAACTCCTCTTATAATTTCAGGACCGGATAATGATAATTTTGATCTTTATAATATTATTAATCCCCTAATTTCCGGATTAGATCCTATTGACTATGAATTAGATTTAAAAAATAAAACTATTCAATTAAATAATACGGGATTTGATAAAATCATTCATGCTTTGAATTCTATGGGAGTTATTTCGGACGATTTATTTAGTAATAATATTTCCTGTTATCATATTGTTTCGAATTTGCTTAAAGCTCATAAAATCATGTTAAAGGATAAAGATTATATTGTTTATAATGATGAAGTTATTATTATTGATGAATTTACCGGTAGATTAGCCTTTGGAAGAAAATTCTCTAATGGATTACATCAGGCTTTAGAGGCTAAGGAGCATGTTACGGTAAAACAGGGAAGTAAAACTACTGCCTTTACGTCCTATACAAATTTCTTTAGAGCTTTCGATAGAATAGGTGGAATGACCGGAACCGGTTTATTAGAAGTAGATGAATTCGATGAAATTTATAATCTTCCAGTGGTGCCAATTCCAACTAATCGTGTAATACTACGAAAGGATGATTCGAAAATTAAACTTTATCAAACTAAACATGATATGTACGAGGATGCAGCTCTTGAAATTAAGGTTAAGTATGAAAATGGACAACCGGTCCTTGTGGGAACTCCTTCGGTTTTTGAATCGGAAATCATAGCAGAATACCTAGATGTTTTAGGGCTTCCCTATAATCTATTAAATGCTAAAACCCATGAACAGGAAGTTTCTATAATTTCCCAAGCCGGTAGTTCAAAAGCTATTACTATTGCCACAAGTATGGCCGGTAGAGGAACGGATATTATTCTTGGAGGGTGTGTAGAATCTACTCTAAAGGATATATTATCTAGAGATAGCTCCGTAGATATTCATGCTCTTGAGGAGGAATTAATTCCAAAATATGCGGAAAATAGAAATATTGTTTTGAAAGCTGGTGGATTGTGTGTTTTTCTTTTAGGAGCTTTAGACTCAAGGAAATCTGAACTACAATTTATTGGTAGAGCTGGAAGACAGGGAGATCCTGGAGAAAGTTCTATTGCTATAAGCTTAGAAGATGATTTGTTATTGCCTTTATTTCGAGATGCTATTAATAAGTTTTTTATTCAAATGTTTTTTAACCAAAGATGTAATACAAATAAGAAAGCTACATCGCTTTTGAGGGAAATTCAGGAAACCTATCAGGAAAGTTATTTCCAAAGTAGGAAGAATACTTTAAAATACGACGATGTTATTAATGAACAAAGATCTTCCGTTTATAAATTTAGAGATTATATTATGACCTGTGGAGAGTCAAAAATATTTGCTAATAATATTATTTTACAATTTTTTGATAGGTTAAATGTTAAAAATAAAATGGATAGAGTTATTTTAGAGGAAGTTTTTGAAATAGAAAATTTAGAGGGTCAAAATCCTATAGCCGTTGATAGAAATGAAATAATAAAGATGGTTGAGGAAAAAGTAGAATCTAATGAATTAAATTTAAATTTGGAGATTTTAAATATTTTTGATGAAAATTGGTTTGTTCTTATAAATGAACTTGAAAAACTTAAGAAAACTATTCATTTAGTAGCCTATGAGCAAAAGGATCCAGTATTTGAATTCAGAAAAATTGCCTTTAGTATTTTTAAGGATTTTATTAATAGATTCCAATTCGATGTTTCTAAAATGATAATTAAAAATGAGAAATTTGAAAATGATATGAATTCCGTCTTTAAATCCTTTGAAAGTCAGGATTGTTTCTGTGGTAGCGGTAAAGAATTTAGGGAATGCCATGGATTATCTCTTATAGAAAAGAATCTAGAGGAAAAAAGTTTAGAGGAAAATATGAATAACTCCGTTGAGAATAATAATTTTGATTTCCAAGATAATAATCTAGAGGATTTTGATGAAGACTTTCATAGAAATTTCCAAAAAATGTTAAAGAATTTCAATTTGGAGGAAGAATTCCAAAGATTAAATAAAATTCTAGAGGAAAATTCCCTTCAGGATTTTATGAAAAATAATCCTGAGGAGTTTAAGGAAATACTTGAACAAAATTCTAATAATCAATTAGATAACAATTCTAATAATTTATTGGAACCACAATCTGTGGAACCACAATCTGTACAACCACAATCTGTACAACCACAATCTGTGGAACCACAATCTGTACAACCACAATTTGTACAACCACAATTTGTACAACCACAATTTGTACAACCACAATCTGTTGAACCACAATCTGTTGAACCATCTGTACAACCTGTAGAGTCACAACCTATAGAGTCAAATATGAAATCATATTCTCCAGATTTAGAAAATACAAATAATTTTACAGAAAAACCTATTAAAATTATAAAATCCAAATTAAAATCCAAGGTTCAAAAATCAATTCAAGAATCAGTCCAAGAATCTAAGAATGAAGAATCTGGAGTTCAAGAACAAAAAATTGAGAAGAAGTTTTCAGTGGAAAATATTGAAAATAATATTGAAAATAATATTGAAAATATTGAAAAACCTAAGGTTAAGAATTCCAAAATTCAAAAACCAAAGGCTGATGAACCAGTTCAAAAATCAATTCAAGAATTAACTCAAGAATCAGTTCAGGAATCAGTTCAGGAATCAGTTCAGGAATCAGTTCAGGAACCTAAGGTTGAAGAATCTAAGATCCAAGGATCTAAGATCCAAGGATCTAAGATCCAAGAGTTAGAAATTGAGAAGAAGTTTTCAGTGGAAAATATTGAAAATAATATTGAAAATAATATTGAAAATATTGAAAATATTGAAAATATTGAAAATATTGAAAAACCTAAGGTTAAGAATTCCAAAATTCAAAAACCAAAGGCTGATGAACCAGTTCAAAAATCAATTCAAGAATCAATCCAAGAATTAGTCCAAGAATCTAAGAATGAAGAATCTAGAGTTCAAGAACAAAAAATTGAGAAGAAGTTTTCAATGGAAAATATTGAAAATAATATTAAAAAACCTAAGGTTAAGAATTTCAAAATTCAAAAACCAAAGGCTGATGAACCAGTTCAAAAATCAATTCAAGAATTAACTCAGGAATCAATCCAAGAATCTAAGAATGAAGAATCTGGAGTTCAAGAACAAAAAATTGAGAAGAAGTCCTCGGTTGTAAAATCCAAAAAAGTTAAGGAAAAAGAAATTTGGGAAAAGGAAATTTTGGAAAAGGAAATTTTAGAGTCAATTTCAAAACCAAAGAAGATTAATAAAAATCTAGAAAAAAACAATGAATAAGAAAATAAATATAATTACATTATTTCCAGAGGTTTTTCCAGGATCTCTTGGAGTTGGATTAATTGGAAAGGCCTTAAAAAATGGTGTTTTTGAGATGAATACAATTGATTTAAAGAAATATTCCGATAAAAATTATAGAGTTGATGATAGGCCCTGTGGAGGTGGTCCAGGAATGATAATTAAAGCGGAAATATTATCAAAATGTTTCGATGATAATGGATTTAAAAGAATTTTTTTTCTATCGCCTGGAGGAATGAAGTTTGATCAAAAAATGGCTGAGTTTTTTAGGGATGAGGTTGAGGATATTAATATTTTATGTGGAAGATATGAGGGAATTGATGCTAGATTATTTGAGGAATATGAAATTATTGAGATTTCTCTTGGAGATTTTATTTTATGCGGAGGAGAATCTGCGGCTTTATGCATTTTAGAATCTATAATTCGTATTATTCCTGGAGTTTTAAATAATATTGAGTCCTCAGAGCAGGAAAGTTTTTCCGATATTTTAATTGAACATAGTCATTATACTAAACCAAATATTTGGAGATCTATGGCCGTTCCTCAGGTTTTATTAGAGGGAAGTCATAGGAATATATTAAATTGGAAAATTAAGAATGCTATTAGAAATACTAAAAAATACAGATATGATCTATGGATTTCCTATAAATTCTCTATTTTTTCCTTTTATTTCTTAAAATTTTCTATAAAACATATAAATAGAGTTTTAATTAAGAATTATTTAATTAAGAATTAATTATTGAAGAGTTTTTAAATCTATATAGCTATTACGCAATAAGCATAATGCAAGCAAAATACAATAAATAATAAGGGAAAATAGAAATAGAACAATTGATTTTATTAATATTAAAACTGCTAAAAATATTAGAATTTTCACTGGATGAACATTTAAAATATCATCTCCTAATTTAGAATCCCTGTAGGATCTAGAAAAGATAGTAAAAATATAGCTGCAAAAATTGTTAAATGATATTTATTTTTTAGATTATATTTATAAAATGTGTAGAAATAAATAGAAAATAATCCAGTTATAAAAATAGAGGAAAACAAAGCACTAGAAATATTATTTTTCTTAGTATCTGAAGAAGTATCAAATCTAATGTGGGATATTAAAAATAAAATTGATAAAAAATAGACTAAAAAGAATGGTTTTAGGAAATATTTAATAACATCTGTGGATTTCCTATAAATTCTCTATTTTATCCTAAAATTTTCTATAAAACATATAAATAGAGTTTTAATTAAGAATTTTTTAATTAAGAATTATTTAATTAAGAATTAATTATTGAAGAGTTTTTAAATCTATATAGCTATTACGCAATAAGCATAATATAAACAAAATACAATAAATAATAAGGGAAAATAGAAATAGAACAATTTTAGATAAAATATTAATTGATTTTATTAATATTAAAACTGCTAAAAATATTAGAATTTTCACTGGATGAACATTCTTTATAATTACTTGGAAAATATCATCTCCTAATTTAGAATCCCTGTAGGATCTTAGAAAAGATAGTAAAAATATAGCTGCAAAAATTGTTAAATGATATTTATTTTTTAGATTATATTTATAAAATGTGTAGAAATAAATAGAAAATAATCCAGTTATAGAAACAGAGGCTAATAAAGCACTAGGAATATTATTTTTCTTAGTATCTGAAGAAGCTTCAAATCTAACATGGGATATTAAAAATAAAACTGATAAAAAACAAACTAAAAAGAATGGTTTTAGGAAATATTTAATAACCTGTTTGGAATAAAAAATAAACAATCCTATTAAAATAAAATTCAAGAGGAAAAGTATTTTATGATTAGAATAAAACCTATGAAATTCATTTCTGAAAGATTCAAAAGAAGGATCCTCTGACCTAAATGTATAAAGAATCATTAAACCAAAGATAGGAATTAAAAACATTGCAACCCTCATCTTTATATTTGTACTGATTTTAAATATTATGGAATAGGAGTAAATAAAAATCGAAGCGAAAGTAGAGACCATCAGAAATGAATTAAAAATTTTATTAGAATAAAGATCTTTATTTTTTGATTCTTCAGAAAGTACTTTTATTACTTTACTAAATTCACCCATAGTATTTTCAAAATTATCTGTAAAACCTGGAATAATAATATTTATATCATTCAAATGATTCGAATAACCTATTGAACAACTTATTAAATAATTTATTTGTATTATCATCAAGTATATTATATCATAAAATAATTTTTTTTATTTCTAAATGAATATTTCTAAATAAATATTTCTAAATGAATATAAATAAACTAAAGAGAATGATTTTAGAAAATATTTCAATAATCTTTGAAGAATAAGAAATAAATAATCCTATTAAAATAAAGATAGGAATTAAAAACATTGTAACTCTTATCTTATTAAAATCTTATATAGTAATAAAAGTTGATTTAATAATAGAAATTGATTCCATGAATTGTTTAATACTATTTAAAAAGAAAAAATAAATAATAAATAAAAATAGGAAAATCAATGAACATATAAATGTAGAAAATTTCAATATAACTCTAATAATTGGTAATATTGTAAAAAGGATTAAAGTAAAAATTACAGATGGAGGAATTTTTTTTTCTAAACTATAATTACTATAGGAGTCCAAAGAAGATACTATAAAGATAATTGTAAAAATTAAAAAATAACACACTTTTTTTAGAATATATTGATAAAATATATAAAAATAAAGAATAAATAATCCAGTTACTAAAATAGAAAATAATAAAGCGATAATAATATTTTTTTCTTGAATTTTTAAGTTAAATATTAATAATGAAGATAGTAAAAGAGAAATCAAAAACAACGGTTTTAGAATGTATTTATTAATTTCTTGAAAATAATAAATAAATAATCCAATTAGAATAAAATTTAATAGAAATAAAATTTTATGATTTAAATAAAATTTATGAAATTCATTTCTGAAAAGACAAATAACTAAATTCGATTTAAAACAATAAAATATCATCATAAAAATAGGTATCAAAACTATTGAAAATACTAAAATCTTTTTATTTTGATAAACACTTGTTTCAAATATTAAGGAATAATAATAAATAAAAATCGAACTAAAAGTAGATGCAATCAAAAATAAATTAAAATTTTTATCCTTACTATAGAAATCTTTATAATTAAATAAATCCTTAATATTTTTCTTAATATCTTGTTTTTTAAATGATTCTATAATAGCGTAAATATTCTTACCACAATCTGATTTTTTAAATATATTATTCATTTCTTTCAGGTTTGAGCTACTAAATAAATCCTTAAATTCTTTTATATTATTTTCACTAAATAATTCATTAAATCTTTTTTTGTTGTCCTCACTAAATAATTCATTAAATTTTTTTTTATTATCTTTACTAAATAATTCATTAAATTTTTCTCTATTGTCTTTATCAAATAATTCCTCAAGATTTTTGTATAGTTTATCTGATTTTTTTGCTTCTTCTTCAAGAAATTCAGCAATATTATTAAAACATTTCTCAAAATCCTTTTCATCAAATTGATTTATAGTATTTTTAATAACTTTTAAAAGATCCGGAGTCTTTTTATTAAGAATATCTATTATTTTTTCTATTTTTTCAAACTTTATTTCTCTTATATATTCTAAGAAAATATCGAAATTTTGCTTTTTTGCTCCATTGTTTTGATAACATTCAGAATTTAAACAAACTAAACTTGAATTTGAAATTAGATTCGTACAATTTATTTGCATTATCACAAAGTAATTATATCATAAAATTTTTTAAATTTTTAAATTTTTAAAAGAATTCAATAATTTGTTTAATTAATTATTAGAATTTATAATATTTTGTGTTACTCCTGTAAATATATTATTTGCTTGTGTTTTAAGATTTTCATTTACAAAATAGGAGAAAAATGCTAACATTACAGCTATTCCAAATAGAACTAAGAATAAAGGTTTCAGAACATTAATAATTAATAATCCAACTAGAAGAACTCCAACTAAGGCTGCGGAAAGAATCTTTTTATTTTCACCGCATAATTTATAGATTTTCTTTGAAATTTCACCCAATTCATTCATATTATTATTAAATCCTAAAGAATATAATCCAATCAAAGATATAGCCATTGTGGAACTAAAAGATAACACTGAAGCCAAATATCCTGATACAAACATAGAGGTTACTAAAGATATTGGAACAGAAAAGGCTAGAGCTGTCGTAATATAATCTAATACACTTAAATTATTACTTTTTACTTCTGATTTCAAAATATGCTCATAAAATAAATAGCTATATATAATAAGTAATATAGCGGAAATACCCATGTTAATAATTGAAGATACTAAAGGAAGTAACAATATTAATCCAACCATTATGGCACCCATAGCTAGAGGAGTTAAAACTTTTTTTGATCCTAAAATATTTTGAATTGATTCATGAAATACATTAATATTATTTTTCTTTGCTTTTATTATTTTATTAATATTTTCTGAGAAATAAAGGCACAACATTGATATAGCAAAAACCGAAGAAACAGCAATCATCATTTGTGATCTCTTTTTAAGTAATTGGGAGAAAGCTATTAAGGCAACGGTTGAAACTATTATAGAAGTTGAAGTATATTTTAATAAATTTTTATTATTTGAATTTTGATTTATTTGTGAAGTTCCAATAATTCTAAAAATTCTACTATCATTTTGAGAATTCGGTTTCACAAAATTACTTTGAGAACCTGAAGTGCTTGAAGCACTATATATAATATTTGACATCATATAAAATTATTATAACAGAAATTTTAATAAAACTAAAATAATTTATACCAAAATTTAATATTTTATCTCTTTGAGTTATCTCTTTGAGTCTAAAATTTTCTATAATTTTGATAATTTTAAGGAATTATTTACCTTTAATTTTTGAATTTTCATGATGATTTATAGTTTCAAAGGAATTTGTGATTTCTAATTTGAGTCTATTGTATTCATCATTATTCATGGATTCCTTACTTTTTTTATTTTTTTCAGAATCTTTAAGAGTTTCTAATAAGCTTTTTCTTGTTTCTAATATACTTTGTATTACTGAATTATCATCCTTTGAAATTTCAAAACATGATAAACAAAGAGGGATATTTTGTCCATTATATTCAATTGCATCTTCTCCTTTTAGAAAAGCCTTTAAAACTAAAGCTCTTATTATGGCCTTATCAACATTTCCGGATTTTTTACTTTTATAATATTCTAAATCCGCTTCCGCCGTAAGGAATATTCCTCTTTTATTCTTTTTTAAATCTTCTTCCGTAGTAATGCTAAAACTATTTATAGATTCTCTAAGAATATATT